>ENA-OFCE01000363-OFCE01000363.1-metagenomes-genome-assembly--contig:-NODE-363-length-30773-cov-6.220880_pt1 | contig 30773 bp, 27 predicted proteins | sample MGYA00153388_OFCE01 | MGnify analysis MGYA00153388 | reverse complement strand
TCTAGTTGGCTATAGTTCCCTGCTGGGTTGTGACGAGTAACGATGGTGGTGTTGGTGTTGGCTGTGAATGTCATGATTTTGGCTCCTGGTGTGTTGTTTGGTAGGAGCCGCCTAGTTGCATCGATCTCAGGATTTACAAGATTTAGCGGTTAGAGCGTTAGTACACTGTTTTTAACTTTATGCTTCAAATACAGTCGGAGTAACGGCCTTGCGGTAAGTATGTGCCTTTGAGAATCGATTTTCAAGCTAAATTTCTTTGAGGTTTTCTGTTCTATTTGATATAGTAGAGACAATTAACTATTGGCCCTGCTCTTGGTTTTTTCAAACGCGCTTACCAGGCGCATTTAAAAGTTTGTAATCTTCTAGGACGTGGACATCAAGGTCGCTCTAGCTTGTCTAGGCGGCTTTTTTGCGTCATTCAATCCCCCAAAGTTATCAGATCTTTGGCCCAAACAGCCAGTAAAAAGTTTGGATTTTGGACTGCACTCGTCCACGATAATCATTGAAACAGCCATTGGAAGGGAGTTTGAGAGTTTTTTTTATAAAGGTTACCAAATTTTGTAATCGCACGACCCTGTAAAGCAATAAGGTACTAAAAAGCTAAGCAACCCGCCCGCCGTCAAAACAAAACCCCCGTAGCCGTTAGTGGTAGGGGGTTTTGAGTTTTAAGGGTGTGATAACGCGATTAAGTAGGGTAAAAAGTAAGTCATTTGGCTTACTTTTTGATGGTTTCTTTTAGCCTCTAAGTTTTTTTCTCATTCTGAAGGCTGCGGCACTGACCTGTAAAAGAGAGATAGGTATAATGGAGAGGCAGAGAGAGATATGGCAGATGAAATGTCCAAAATGTGAAAGTGAGAAAGTAGTATAAAACGGAAAAGTAAATCTGAAGGGTAAGAACAGACTGCTATTCAACTAGTGTTTTTCGTGTAGAAGCAATCTAGTTCAGTGAAAAGTTTTTCCTCAACAGGTAAATGCTCGATCTGCACATTACATTCAACTTTAATGGAGAATTCAGATGGAAAATCAAAAAAGATATGTCAAGTTATCTGTGGGCAACGAGCTTTTAGGAGTTAAATACGAATACAAACACTTTCTAACATCGGACTGTACAGAATCGTACAGCAAGTATTTGTGCTTATCTACTGATGATGCCTATGTTGCCTATTTCACAATGGAGATTTTCGATACTGATCGATGTTCCTTCAAGTTTTATGATGGTCCCTATAAAGACCAATGGATACACCACGACGGTGGCTATCTATATGTTACATCCAAGTACGATTATTTAGCTGGTAATTTTAGTAGTAACGGATCTACCGTGAAATTATGGACTATTCAGAATGGAACTAAATATTGGTTTAAAAAAGGGAACAAGTACGAAAATGATTATTGCGACAATTTTTTCTATATCGTGACAACGACTAATGAGAGTGATGCGCTCACTTTTAGTATCACAGACATTTCTTCTGGTCTCCTCGAACCCCGCGATCGCCCCATCCCAAATCCTTTTAAAAAAGCTTATTTTTTCAAAGGAGACCAGTATATCCAGTTTGATATTGCTGCTGATCGAGCCGATGAGGGTTATCCAAAAACGATTGCAGGCAATTGGCCGGGATTAGATGCTTTCGCTGACGGGTTCGATGCTGCCGTCCATTGGGACAACGAGAAAATTTATGTATTCAAAGGCTCTGAGTATATTAGCTACGATGCGCCTACCGCTCAAATTGATAGTGGTTATCCAAAACCGATTAAAGGCAATTGGGCTGGAATGGATGACTTCACTAACGAGATTGGTGCTGCCGTCAATGTAGGCCAAGGTACAATTTATTTCTTCACAGGTCCTGATTGTACCCGCTATGATATTACTGGGCGAGGCGCAGGTGCTAGTTATCCTTTTGGATATGATTGTTGGTATGGAGTTGATTTTAACTCTATCGATGCCGCCCTGAATCTAGGTAATGGTAAAGTTTATTTATTCAAAGGATCTGAGTTTATTTGCTACGATATTGCTGCCGACAACGCCGATGAAGGTTATCCAAAACCGATTAAAGGCAATTGGACTGGACTAGATGCCTTCGCCGATGGAATCGATTGTGCAACTGCGTTTTAGCCAACGATTTTAGCCAGAAGCTCAAAATCTTCAAAACCATCGATTTTCGGCGTTGCTGAATCGGAGTATGAATTTACATTTTTCGAGATGACTAAACAACGATTCTTTGCGTCTTTGCGTGAGGCTAATTCATACAACTTGTCAGAGTAGTTTCTCTAACTTTAAGAAATCAGACAACATAACCCCCGCTTTCATACTTAAGGCGGGGTTTATTTATGTACTACATTCCGCAGTTATATCAGGTATAGCAACCGCCAAGGCGGTTAAATCATAATACTAAGATAATATGTAGTTAAAGTAAGAGCCGATAAAATCTGGGACTCTACAAAAAAATGCCAAAACCATACAGCTACGATTTGCGCCAGAAGGTTATTCAAGCGATTGAGTTAGGCGGTATGAGTCAGAATCAAGCGGCGATGACATTCCACATCAGTCGCAGCACAATTAACTTATGGTGTCAGCGGCAGGCTCTGACTGGAGATTGCAAAGCAAAGCCGAATCTACCACAGGGAAATGGGCATAAAATAACTGATTGGGATAAATTCAGGGAATTTGCCAAAGTTACTGGTGAGAAAACACAAGTAGAAATGGCTAAAATATGGGACGGAGAAATTAGCAGTCGAACAATATCTAGAGCGTTGAAAAAAATTGGGCTAACTCGTAAAAAAAAACTTATGGATATCGAGAAAGATCTGAAGAGAAAAGGCAGGAATTCGTCAAAAAGCTAATAAATTACTCAGTCCAAGAATTAGTCTACATAGATGAGTCAGGAATGGATAATAGAGATGAGTATGGTTATGGCTGGAATGAGAAAGGCGCAAGGTTTCATGCGTTGAAGAGTGGTGGTAGAGGTACCCGAGTCAATATGATTGCAGCTTGGTGTAATGGTGAATTATTTGCACCTTTTACAGTTGAGGGAGCTTGCAATCGAAACGTATTTGAGACCTGGTTAGAAACTTGTTTAATTCCAAGCCTTAAACCTGGACAATTAGTAATTGCGGATAATGCAACTTTCCATAAAGGTGGCAAAATTCAAGAATTAATCGAAGCCGCAGGTTGTCAGTTACAATATCTACCACCTTATTCGCCCGATCTAAATAAAATTGAACGATGTTGGTCGTGGTTAAAAAGTCGAATCCGTAAGCAAATTAGTCAATTTGATTGTCTTCGAGACGCGATTGAAAGTGTTTTAAGTGTAGTGTCTTAACCGCCTTGGCGGTTGCTATACCAATGCTTTTAGTGCCGCACCTTCAGACTCCTTCCCAGGCGAACTAAACTACATCACTGGTGCTAATCCTGGTACCACTGGCGTATTTTATGACAAATCCTACACTGATGCTCTGTATGCACCAGGCACAACGCTGGCACAAATTAACGCAGGTAAGGATTATTCTTTTGATACCGCGATCGATAAAGTCAGCGACCCAACCTTAAAAACTACATTTGGGGCTGAAACTGCTGCGGCTCAGGGCACCATCTTGTACGGACAAGCGATTATCAATGCCGGATTGGGCGACCCGTTGACAAACGATCGCACCCCCGATATCGTCATCCCCCTCAATACTGGCTACTTCTTTGGTAACGCCGCCAAGAAACGCGCCGAACATGGTGGTTTCACTGATGATGATACCCATGTCGCTACGATCGTCGGTAGTACTGGATTGGCTCCCAGTCTCCAAGGCAAAATCGAAGCTCAAACCGTCTCTACCATCCAGATTGTGGTCACGACACTTCAAGCTCTAGGTTTAGATGCCAACCAACTCCAAGGCGTTCAACTCAACGGTACGACCGGATTGCCGGACTTAGCTCCAGCCGCTTTGTTAACCTATGGTAATAAAGTAGTTGCAGGTACAGCCGGAGCCGATCTCAATATCATGCCAACTCGTAACGATACCATCTTCACTGGTGGTGGTAACGATCTCGTCGATGCTTCCGTAGCTAGCGGCGGCAACCGGATCTACGGTGGTGACGGCAACGACGAACTCTATGCTGGTAAGAACGATCGCCATTTTCGCCGAAAATGGCGACGATATCCTTGATGCCAGTCAATGTAAAGGCGGCAACCGTCTCTACGGTGGCGCGGGTAACGATACCTTATTTGCAGGTACCAACGACTTCCTCTCCGGTGGCGATGGCGACGATAAGCTATTTGCTGGTAAAGGTGGCAATACCCTCTTTGGTGGTACTGGTGCTGATAAGTTCTATCTAGCTTACAATGGCTTGCCAACCTCGGCTAATACCGTTGGCGACTTTGAAGTTGGCATTGACAAAATGCTCATCTTAGGAGTTTCTGGCGTGAGTGACTTTAGCAAGGTAACTCTAACTGCCAAAGGTACCGACACTCTAGTTGCCGCTGGTGGTAAGGATCTGGCTTTACTAACTGGAATTCAATCCAGTAGTCTGAATGCTAGCAGTTTCGCCTTTGTCTAGTCTGGCGATCGACTCTTAGCACGATCGACCCGACTTCTTCAAGCAGTCGGGTCGATCGTTATTTACTAAAGCTCAATCTCATCTTCGATCCACGCAAGTGCGATCGTCCGAAAGCTTCGCATATAATGTTGATGTCAACTTAAATTCGTATTTGTCATGAGTGAGAAAGAAGCAGTGCTTGAGCTGGTAAAGCGTTTACCTGGCAATGTGTCTTTGCGGGAAATTGTGCGGGAGATTGAGTTTATTGCAGCAGTTAAAGAAGGTTTAGATGAAATCGATAGAGGACAAGGTATCTCAATTGATTCTGTAGAACAAATGATGAAGACATGGACTACACAATAATTTTATCGCCCAAAGCCGTTGGTGATTTGGAGACGATCGTGCGGTATATTGCCTTAAATAATCCAGAAGCAGCCAGGAAGGTAGGCGAAAATCTACTTGACAAGACTAGGGAACTAGGTCAATTTCCACTCAAAGGTCAGAAGGTGCCAGAATTCGATCGCCTGGATATCAGACAAGTTATTCTCAAGCCGTACAAAATTGTATATCGAGTTGAAGAAGACAAAAAGCGCATTAATATTGCTCGGTTTTGGCATTCAGCTCAAGCAAATCTGGAACTTTGACGATCGATTAGAAGTTATTTAAGGGAGACATGTGCGATCGTTTCGATACAACATCGATCGAGCATCAATAGTTTACTGGAGATTTAATCGATCGATACCCCCGATAACTTTTAAGAATTAATTATCCATTCCCTCGTCGCAACTGAGTGAGTCTCGATCGCACGCCAATACCTAATTGCTCTCTCTTAAACTAACTCATGGCAATCCAAATCACCGAATACTCTTACCAATCTGCTAACGGTGAGTTTGTCGAATTTACTAATACTGGCAACAGCGCAGTAGACATGACTGGCTGGAGTTTTGATGACAATAGCCGCATTGCAGGTTCCTTTTCATTGAGTGGCTTTGGTGTCGTTAAGCCAGGTGAATCGGTTATCATCAACCGAAACGGTTGATGTCAATGCGTTTCGCACGGATTGGGGTCTACCTGCCACTGTGAAAGTCTTGGGTGGCTCGAATCTTCAACAGGCTACTGGCGATGGTCAAGCTCTGCAACGCGCTGATGAACTCAATCTTTATGATGCTAGTGGTGCCGTAGTCGATCGATTGACCTATGACGATGCCACAATTGCTGGTTCGCCCCGTACTCAAAACGTCAGTGCATATACCGACCCTGCCAACCTCGGTAAAAATGATGCCAGCAAATGGAAGCTATCTACCGTTGGCGATATCCAGGGTGGCAAAGCATCTGTATCTGGTGGTGATATCGGTAGCCCTGGCAGTACGTTAGCTGGCATCGATCTATCCAGATATACCCGCGTCGGTCGCTACACCCTACCCGAACCTACTCGGATCGCGCCGCCTAATAATATTAGCGTGCTCGCTCAGGAAGTCTCTGCTGTCACCTATAACCCCGACACAGATACGCTATTTGTCGTCGGCGATGGTGGTACCTCGGTCGTCCAAGTGAGTAAGACCGGGCAATTAATCGACTCCATGACCTTAGCGAGAGGATCTAGTCCTCAAGGCACCGAATTTTTCGATTCAGAAGGGCTGGCTTACGTCGGTAATGGTAAGTTCGTCATGACCGAGGAACGCGATCGGCAAATCGTCTCTTTTACCTACAAAAAAGATACCACTCTCACCCGTGCTGATACCCAAACTGTCAAGCTCGGTACAACAGTCGGCAATATCGGTCTAGAAGGAATCACCTACGACCCTTTGACCAATGGCTACGTCATCGTCAAAGAGCTTTCTCCAGAAGGAATCTTCCAAACGACGATCGATTTTGCTAACAGAACTGCTAGCAACGGTTCGCCTACTACCGAAAACTCAGTCAACCTATTCGATCCGGCTAAACTGAGTCTACTGGACTTTGCTGATGTTTACGCATTATCAGAAAAATCGAAACTTTTTCAATTCTCGCAATGGGAAACGAAAAGGCGGAAAAATGGGTATACCTAAATTTAAAAAGAAGACCAATAAGCAGTCAGCCGAGTTCACCAAAGCCGCATTTTCTATCGACGGGAAAAAGGTCTACTTAGCTAAAATTGGCGACTTACAGCCAATTTGGTCTAGAGATCTGCCGAATGTACCAAGTTCGGTCACAGTAATTAAAGACTGTGCTAATCGATATTTCTTGAGCTGTGTGGTGGAAATTGAGCCGATCTATATTGAAGCTAAAAACCACAGCATTGGTATAGATTTAGGCATTAAAACTTTTGCGGTAATGAGTAATGGTGAAAAGGCTTTTAGCTCTGATTACTCCAATACAGATCGTAAAATTCGGAAGCTGAAACGCAAGCTAGCTAGACAACAAAAGGACTCAAAACGGAGGAAATTAACTCGTGTTCGGATAGCTAAACTCTATAATAAAACGGCTGATACTCGCAAAGACTTTCTCCACAAACTATCTACTAATTTGGTGAGCAACATTCAAATCATCGTGTTCGAAGATTTGAATGTTGCTGGGATGGTTAAAAACCGTAAGCTTTCAAGAGCAATTAGTCAGCAAGGTTGGGGTGAATTTAGGAGCTTGTGTGAAGCCAAATGTGAAAAGTTTGCTGGGCAACTGGTCGGGTCACCCGACCAGAGGGGAACCCGCCTAGCAGGTAGAACATTTGAGGTAATTAGCAGATGGGCACCAACTAGTCAGGTTTGCTCTAGCTGTGGTTTTCGATGGGGCAAGCTCGATCTCTCTGTTCGCTCTGTTGTTTGCTTAAACTGTCACACTGAACACGATCGGGACGAGAACGCTTCAAAAAATATAGAAATGGTCGGCACAGGGAATTGGCACGACCTAAAATGGGCGGGGAGCGATAGTAAGACTACCTCGGTAGCAAATTGCGATGAACCGTCAAGAATCACCGCTGCTTCAGCACGGTGAGTATTTCAAAGTGCGCTGACGATTAGTGCGCTACCACGAGATCCAGCCAATCCCCTCGATACCCTCGATGTAGCCAGCCAGTCTCATGAAGGTGTCACGGTAGACAAAAATGGCATTCTCTATGTCGTGAGTGAAAATGGTGGCGGCAGTATCAATAATCCAGAGCTGTGGGTCTATGCACCGACTGGGGCTAGTGTGCCACTGGTGAATCAAGCTCCTACTGCCGTATTATTGAACAATTCAATTAATACGATCGCCGATAAGACCAACACGGCAACGCGGTTTAAACTTAGCGATATTGCCATTACCGATGATGGGCTAGGTACCAATAATCTGACCTTAACTGGAGCTGATGCTAGTTTCTTTGAGATCTTCGACAATGCTCTGTATCTCAAGGCTGGCACTGCGATCGATTTCAAAACCAAATCTAGCTACAACGTCACCGTCAACGTCGATGACCCCACCGTAGGCACCAATCCCGATGCCTTCAAAGCCTTCACTCTAGGGATCGACGATCCCAATCCCGTTACTAACGCTGGCGGTCTGTTCATCACCGAAGTAGCTCCTTGGAGCAGCGGTACCACCATTGGCGCAGACTGGTTCGAGCTGACCAATACTAGTAAAAGTGCGATCGATATCTCTGGCTGGAAGTTTGACGATAACTCCAATAGCTTTGCCAATTCGGTGCCGTTAGCTGGTATCACCAGCATCGGTGCGGGAGAATCGGTAGTGTTTGTGGAAGTCACTACCGTCACTGATGCGGTTGACAAATTTAAGAATAACTGGTTTGGCCCAAATGTCCCCGCCGGATTCAAGATCGGCAGCTACGCTGGTACTGGTGTTGGCTTGAGCACAGCGGGCGATGCGGTAAATATCTACAATGCTGCGGACACTCTCCAGGCTAACATTGTCTTCGGTGCATCGCCAACAGCGACCCCCTTGGGCACTTTCAACAATGCGGCATTGCAGAACAATGCGACGATCTCGACGCTGAGTAATGTTGGTGTCAACGGTGCCTTCGCGGTCGTTGATGCACTTGGAAATACGGAAATCGGTTCGCCAGGATCGATCGGCCCAGCCTCATCTCTGGTCATTTCTGAGGTAGCACCCTGGGCGAGTGGCAACTCACCTTATGGTGCCGACTGGTTTGAAGTGACCAATACTGGCACTACAGCAGTAGATATCACTGGCTGGAAGATGGACGACAACTCCAACTCTTTTGCGGCGGCAGTCGCGCTCAATGGGCTAACTAGCATCGCTGCTGGTCGATCGGTAGTGTTTATTGAGACTGCTACTCCCAGTACTACAATCGCCGCATTCAAAACTGCCTGGTTCGGTGCCAATGCGCCTGCCGATTTGACGATCGGTAGTTATACCGGAGCTGGGGTCGGGCTGAGTAATGCTGGCGATGCGGTGAACCTCTTCGATGCCACCGGAAAATTAGTCACTGGCATCAGTTTTGGCGCATCTACTATCGGCGTATCATTCGACAACAAGGCTGGTATCGGCGGCTCGGTACTGCCAACACCAACTGTTTCGACCTTGAGTACCCCTGGCACCAATGGTGCATTCCTCGCGGCTGATGGGATCGAAACTGGCTCTCCAGGCTCGATCTCGGCACTTGCCTTCAACGGTACTGCTGGTGCTGATACGCTCAATGGTACCAATGGGAACGATGCGCTCTTCGGTCTTGGTGGTAACGATACCATCAATGGTGATGCTGGTAACGATACGCTCTACGGCGGTGCCGGAGTCGATCTGCTCTTTGGTGGTACTGGCAGTGATGTGTTTGGCTTTAATAATGCCAACGAAGGTATCGATAAAATTAATGATTTTGTCGTTGGTGAAGATAAGATTGCCATCTCCCGTGCTGGTTTTGGTGGTGATGGTGTCTTTGGCAGCGGTAGTCTAGTTGGTGCTGCATTAGATCCATCCCGATTCACATTAGGGACATCTGCGTCAATCAACAACCGATTTATCTACAACGCGAATTCGGGTGCGTTATTCTTTGATGCTGATGGTGCTGCTGGTAATCCTCAAGTTCGGATCGCTCAATTCGTGGGCAATCCTAATTTGACTAATGCTAGTTTCATTATGGTTTAGGTAGATAGATCTAATTAAACACAAATAAACATTACCTAGTTGGTATACACCTATTACTAACTAGGTTTCAAATGAGCTTTGACTCGTAAACATTTCTGTCTAGCTAGCTTGGTAAACATTTACATTTGGATCGATCGCTCTTTAACCTTGCCGTAATCACCTCTAAATCTCGTTCGTGTATCCTTACTGGTAACACTATTAAGTTTTCTTTATACGTTTGATAAGTTATTTCGATAAGTTGTTATTTCGATCGGACTACTTTTCACAATCACACAATCTTTGGAAATAAACATGGCTAGAAATATTATTGTCTTCGTTGCTGACGGGTTACGTCCTGGTTCGATTAAGGCCACAGACACGCCCACAATGTTCGGCATCAAGCAAAATGGAGTCAACTTCGCAAATAGTCACTCCTTATTCCCTACCTTCACCACACCTAATGCCTCGGCGATCGCCACAGGACACTATCTCGGCGATACCGGAGACTTCAGTAACACGGTCTATACTGGCTATCCCGTCATCAATGCCAATGGTAGCATTACGCCATTCATCGAAAATGACCCAGTGCTGGCTGATATCAACGCTAATTCCAATCTCGCCGACCCCGATACTAGCTTTAGTAACCGCAACTTCCTGACCGAAGAATCACTGCTAGCATACGCCCGTACTCAAGGCTATTCTACCGCAGCGATCGGGAAGATCGGCCCAGTAGTCATCCAAGATCCTACTCAAGATGTACGGACTTGCGGTGCAGCAACTCCGAATATCACGCCCAAGACGGTGATTCTCGATGATGCTACTTATATCAATACCATTGCTAACGCTACTACTCCACCAGCAAGTGCCACTAGTGGTTCGCAACTGGCAGTACCAGTGAGTACGACGATCGCCAATGACCTAAATGCAGTAGGTCATTGGCGGCATTATTCCAGGTTCGATTACCGCAACTAATCCGACTGGAACTGTTGCCACTCAAATTGCCAGCATTCGGAGCAACCAGCCTGCTGGTAACTTGACAACTGCTGGTACGCTCAATTCCAACGCCCAGCAACAACAATATTTTGCTGATGCTACCACCAAAGCTGTCTTACCACAGTTTGTTGCCGATCTCAAGGGTGGAGCTTCTAAAGGTTTTGCGACCGTCTATTGGTCGCGCGATCCTGACGGGACTCTGCACAACAACGGTGATGCTTTCAATGCTGCCGACCCTGGTAATAACTCCCTGACGATGGGGATTAACGGCCCGACGGCTAAAAAAGGTGTGGCTAATGCCGATGCGAACTTGGCTCAAATCATTGCTTATCTCAAAGCCACTGACGACCCAGCAAATCCTGGTAAAAAGCTCTACGACAATACCGATATCTTTGTGACTGCCGATCATGGTTTCTCCACGATTAGTAAGCAAGCAGTCGGCGTAACCTTCGATGCCGCTGGTACTCCAACTTTCATCCCGACTAAGAGTTATGCAGCGACATTAGATTACTACACCACCGATGCGACGACTGGTGTTAAGACTCCTACCGTTCATAAAGGCTTTTTACCACCTGGATTCGTCGCGATCGATCTTGCCAAAGACCTCAGCGCAACGCTATACGACCCCAACAAGCCTACCGCTCCAGTTCCTACTGCAAATATCAATAATATTCAGTACACCGCGATCGATCCTACTCTGGGTCAACTTACTACTAGTGGTAATGGTGTAATTGGTGGTACTGGCAAGGTGACTAATGGTGTTATTGATGCTGGTACCAAAGTTGTAGTTGCTGCTAACGGTGGTTCCGACTTGCTGTATGTGCCGAGCAACGACCCCGCTCTAGTCAAGCAAATCGTCGCGTTACTGGCTCAAAAAGACTACATTAGCGGCATCTTTACCGACGATAAATTTGGCGATGTCCCTGGTGCCCTCAAAATGAGCACGATCGGACTCATCGGTAATTCCGAACTACCTGCACCATCGATCGCGATCAACTTCAAGACTTTTAGCACCAATCCTAAAGATCCTAACGACCCCTACACCCAAGTAGAAGTTGCCGATACCACTCTGCAACAAGGACAAGGGATGCACGGTACTTTCGGTCGCGGGGATACTTTCAATAATATGTCAGCGATCGGCCCGGACTTCAAAACTGGTTATACCGATAATGTCCCAGTTAGCAATGCCGACGTGGTGCCCACTCTAGCTAGTATCCTGGGTTGGACGATCCCATCTGTCGGTAAATTAGTCGGACGTGTGGCGACTGAAGCGATCGTTGGCGGAGCAACAGTGAGTTATGGCGCATCTACGCTAGTATCTACCCCAGTTAATGGCGTTTCTACGGTCTTGAATATTCAAAACGTTGGTACTACTCAATACTTTGATGTTGCCGGATTCCCTGGTGGTAGCGATGGACTGGCAGCTACCGCCTTCTCTGGCGTTGCCGCTGGTGATGCGACGACTAATGCTGCGATTCTCTGGACGCGCACATTCGATCCTGTCACCAAAAATGGTATTAGTACCAAGTTAAATCTTCAGGTTGCCACCGATACTAACTTTACTACTCCCCTGACATTGGCGGCGACTACCGATCCAACCCACGACTATACTACCAAGGTAGATGTAACCGGACTAAAGAGTGGTACTCAATATTACTACCGCTTCCAGACTGCTACGGGCACAAATAGCCAAGTCGGTACTTTCAAAACAGCCCTCGATTCGACTGTTGCTGCACCAGTCCGGTTTGCTTTCAGTGGTGATGCCAATGGTTCTAGCAATCCTGCTGATGATGTCAATACCACTGGCGCATTCATCAATAAGACTGCGGAATTCAAAAATATCGAACGGGCTTATCTGGAATACCAGCCAGTGCGCGAGAAGATCATCTCCGCGCCTAACGATCCTCGCACCGACAACACTCAACAACTATTCTTCGCCCAACAATGGGGCAAAAATAGCATCTTCGTCAATGTCGATAGTCGCACTTATCGCGATGTGCGATTAAATAAAGCCGATGGTAAAGACGACACGGGCGCACGGGCAGACAATCCCAATCGGACACTGTTGGGTGCTACTCAATTATCTTGGCTCAAAAAAACTCTTCTAGATGCTCAGACTGCTGGCACACCTTGGAAATTCGTCACTACATCCGACCCGATCGACCAGATTGGCGCGGTTGGTTCTGGTGATGATGGCGGTAAATCATGGTTCGGCGGTTATCGCGCCGAACGTAATGAATTACTCAAGTTCATCGCGGACAATGGCATCAAGAATGTGGTCTTCTTGGCGACTGACGACCATCTCCTGCGGATCGACGAATTGACCTACTCCCTTCCCACCGAAGAAATAGGCATTCATGATTCACCATCCACCGTCCACCATCCACCGTCCACCCATACACTAGATGTCTAATTTGTCACTGGGAAGGGAGTATGTTGATGACATGGCGACAATTAACGATCCCAAGACTTATAAAGTCGTACCAAATACGCTATCGATCGTCGATGGCCCGATCGGTTCTGGCGGCCCCGACACAATTACCGACCACAGCTTCGCGAACATCAAGGCGATCTCTGATGCCCTAGCAGCCAAGCAGATCGGTAATAATGTTAACCCGATCGGTCTCGATCCCAACTTCCCCGGACTGCGGAATCTGGTGCGTGAAGGCGATCCTACTGCTAGTACCTCGCCCAAACCGTTCGACTTCTACTCACCCGACACCTTCAACTACACGGTGTTTGATGTCTCTGCCGATGGTAAGAGCCTCAACATCAACGTGGAAGGCGTTAACTCCTACGCCGCTGACACCAACCCCGAACCCTCGACGACTGTTAACCCCATTCGATCGATCGTCAGCTTCACGCTCGATGCAGCAGCCGTACCAACAATCTCTAGTGGTACCTCTGGCAACGATACGATCGTCCCCACCAGCCTCCAGACCATCTTTACTGGTGGTGGTGATGACTTGGTAGATGGTACCGTCGGTAAAGGTGATAACCGGATCTACGGTGGCGACGGTAACGACGAACTCTTGGCTGGTTTACGCGATCGCTTATTTGGCGAAAATGGTGACGATACCCTCGATGCTAGCCAAGGTAAAGGCGGCAACCGTCTCTATGGTGGTGCGGGTAATGATACCCTCTACGCTGGTACCAATGACTTCCTCTCTGGTGGCGATGGTAACGATACCCTCTACGCTGGTAAAGGTGGTAACACCCTCTATGGTGGTGCTGGTGCAGATAGGTTCTACCTCGCTTACAATGGTGCCCCCACCAGTACAAATACCGTTGCTGACTTTGAAGTTGGCATCGATAAGCTACTCATCCTTGGTATAGCTGGCGTGAGTGACTTTAGCAAGGTAACTCTGACTGCCAAAGGTACCGACACTCTAGTTGCCGCTGGTGGCAAGGATCTGGCGTTACTAACGGGAATTGGCTCTAGCAGTCTGAATGCTAGTAGTTTCGCGGTTGCCTGAGATCTCAACCTTTGTCGATCGACGAGGCTGATTCATCATTAGCCTTGTCGATCGCTTCGAGCGTTATCGATCGAAGGGATGCTTCTTTATTTTTGCTGTAAATTTATCTCCCTCTTTACTTGATACAACGCGAACGCCTACAACATCTACTTCGCCGCTCCCCCAGCAATACCTGCTTTATTTTTGACAATCTGCTTCAAAGCCAGCCAGATAAATATGGGGATAGTGCTGGCGTAACGCTTCCACAACCGTCGGGGTTCCTGAATGAGTCGAAATAACCACTCAAAACCAGCAGATCTGATAAATTTAGGAGCGTGCTTTAATGTGCCAGCATAAACAGGAAATACCGCTCCGACACCGATGGTTACGGCTTGAATCTTGTCTTGATGTTTTGCCATCCACAATTCTTGTTTTGGACAGCCGAGTGCTACAAAGACTATCCCCGCGCCACTGGTATTGATGATTTGGATCGTATTTAGATCTGCGGTAGGATCGATCGAACCAAAAGATGGCGAGTTCATTCCAGCGATCTTTAAGCGCGGAAACTCAGTAGTCAATCGTTGGTGAATCCTAGCCAGGACATCTGGCGTAGAGCCTAATAGAAAAATACTTATTTGAGCTTGAGCTGCGCGTTCGCAAGTCGCCAGCAAAATATCCATCCCAGCAACTCGCTGCGCTTGTTTGGCTCCCATCAATTTCAACATCCACACCAGTGGTATTCCATCTGGAGTGACGAGCGCGGCGTGTCTTAATACATTCGCAAAGTCAGAATTTCGCCGAGCTTCAATCAGCATATGGACATTAGCAACACAAACCATCTTACTCTGACGATATCTTGCCCAGTTGACGATCGCATCAATTTGCGCGTCAAAGGATAGATCGCATACTGGAATACCAATTAGATCTTGAGTGGAAGTATGCTCATTATTCATGTATATAAATATTGAAATTTAAATAATAGACTATTGTTTAAACGGTTGCTACTTGTCGAGTGTAATATCCGCCTGAAGACTGACTGTCATTTGTCATATTAACCACTAGACCCAAAACAGAAACTCTAGATACTTCCAATATTCTCAATGAGTTTCTCAAACCTTCTCGATCGACTTTACCGAGCCTAGTCACCATTAGTAGTCCATCTGTTTGGGGGATTAACAATAGTGGATCGGCAAAATTTAGCGGCACGGTATCGTAGATAACCAGATCGAAATTATGATGACATTTTTCCATGAGATCCTGCATTTTTTTTGAACCTAAAATGCTAGTAGGATCTAAGGCAACTGAACCAGGTAGCAGAATATATAAATTCTCTTCTCCTGGTAAGAGTTGAACTGTATCCATTAACTCAGATGTTCCCGCAATGATATCAGTTAAACCATAAATTAAATCATTATTGCTATGTCGTGGTATTTTCAAATTAGGCTTTCGCAGATCGGCATTAACTAATAATACCCGTTGCCCCATAGCAACAGCAGCTTGAGCTAATTGAATCGCGACAGTAGTCTTACCTTCATCAGGTAATGATGAACTGATCACTAGCGATCGAATCGCTAGATCTGGACTTAGGCGCCGAATTTGAGAATTTAGAGCGCGGAAAGACTCTATAAATGGAGAAAATTGGTAACGAGTCTTCGTATTACGCTCCTCCTCATCAGTGGACATAGAACTCAGACTTTTGGTTTTGAGCATTGGATCGTTGTTGAGAGCTTTTTGTTCGTCTTCTCGCTTGGGAATCATCCCCAAAATTGAGATAGTTAGTTCCTCATTCAAATCTCTCAATGAATAAATAATATTATTTTTTGTCTCCAGTAGCAAAGCCACTCCAGCCCCTAAAAGTGAGCCGACAATCGAACTTAGCAGCAGCTCGGTTACTAAATTAGACGATGATGCTTCTTTGACTGAAGGAGAAGCTATCAGTTCCCACGGCACTTCTTGACGAGCAGCATTAATCATCAACTCTTCACGTTTTTGCAAGAATTTACTCAGTTGTTCTGTGGCAATTTTTAATTGTCTTTGGATATTTTCATATTGGCGAGAGATGAGTGGTAGCTGACTTGTTTCCTGAGCTAGCATTTGACTTGATTCATTTAGTTTCTTCAGCTTGGCTTCCAAAACCTGCACTTGGGTGGCAACAGTGATAAACTGCTTACTGAGGTCTTGCCGCAGTGCATTTTGATACGGCAGAGACTGAACGTTCGGGATACTCCTAGAGAGATTGCTACCCAATAGATTGGTAGCTTTTGTCTCCAGTAGTGGTAAGATTTTTTTTCTTTTCTCTCGGAGCGAAACTATTTTAGGATGCTCATCTGTCAATTCAGCCGATAGACTCTCTAATTCAATATCAATATCTTGAAGCTGTTTGACTAATTGTTGATAGCCAGGAGCCTCACTCAGAACTGAAGCAGCTTCAGCACTTTTTGGTTGAAGTTGAATCTGCTGTTGGAGAGATTGATAGAGTTGTTTGGCTTTGGTTAGTTCTACTTGAGTTGTTAGTTGCTCCTGCTGTGTATTGCTCATCCGCTCTCCGAGTTGAGTTCCCAAAGTAGTTGGATCGATTAACTGATTCTGCTCTCGGAAAGTCTGTAAAGCCAATTCCAAGTCGCGGACTTGAGTTTTGATTTTGGGGAGTTGGGAGTCTACAAATTGAACAGCTCGGCGCACATTTGTTTGTCGTTCTCTCAGGCTATATTGAATATAAGCATCAGCTACGAGATTCATCACCTGTTTGGTTTCATTGGCTGACCGAGATGAATATCGAACTTCGAGAATTTTAGTTTCAGCGGTGTCTTTGGTCCGACTGATACTTAGAGAACTCTTCAGTACTTCGTAAGAGAGTTTGGGATCGGAAGATTTAAGTTTTTGGAATGTCGGCTGTAATATTTTATCGCTGAGAAGTAGCTGAATTTGAGTGGGATAATCAAGTGTAGTTTTTGAGGATTGGGCACTCCCTAGATCTTGGTCTTCAACACTTGTTTCAGTTCCTTTAAGTGAAGAGACTACTTGACCTTCGGCGGTAACTGGCTCGATCAGTATTTTGAAGCTACCTTCATACACATGAGGTCGAGTCCGGTTCCAAGCCATCGCCGCCGCAATCGTGACCACATTTGCGACTAGAACGATCCACAGCCGTCTCTGGATGGCTTTAAAAATCCGATCGAGATCCAATCCGCCTTCTTCGGAGTTGGTACTCGATCCAACTGCGGGATTTAGAGCTTTAGGCTGCGAACTTTCAGGTAAATTAGCTTTACCTGATTTTAAGTCTTGCCGATGGTCAATACTCATATGTAAAAAATCCTACAAGTGATAATAAGGTTAAAATTATTCACAAAATGAATTAATTGATTTCAGCTCTCGCTACTATAGAGCCATAGCTCCTCCAAACTAGATCCACAAGTTATAAGTCATGACTTATTATAATGGCTAATTTGTTCCGTGCTAGTCTGCTATGGATGTGCTAAATATTACAGATGTTTCAGTTGTTATAATGGACTACCAGATGATGAAATCGAGGCAGCAATATCAGAGTCATGCGGCTATCGATTCCGATAAACCGTCATCGTGGCGAGAGAAAAATAAATCACCTCATCCCCTAAACCCTATCAAATAGTGCGTTTGGCAATACACATAATCGATTGTGCCGCCGCTGGTGTATCTGGATTTATACCAGATAATTTCTGAGCCAGCCGCCTTTTCCAAGACATGCGTCCAATTTTTCCAGCTAAAACTTCAATTCCTAGATCGTGGTTATGGGGAAACAATTGGACTTTAAATCCAAGTGGTTCAAGTGTCTGATAGTACATTGTTGGAGTAATTCCATCACCTGGCTTTCGATTGTGGGTTTCTGTTGCCTGCCGAGCAGTTCGATATGCTCTAGAAAGATAATACTTACTTCTAATCAGCCAGTAGAGTAAAAATCTACTCTCTCGTAAAAAAAGTCCTAAACCATTAAGATTTAGAGCTGTACTTTGAGGATCTTTATCTGTTATGAGTAAGCCCCCTGGTTTCACTAGTCTAGCCGCTTGAGACAAAACTTTTTGCATATCATCACAATGATGAATAGTAGCATTTACTACTACTAAATCTGCACAGCCATCGGCAAGCGGAAGATGTTGGATATCTGCAAGTAAGGGAGTGTAGCCAATTTGTGCTGCCATTTTTAAAGCTCCTGGTGAAATATCGACCCCAATCAAAACTTTGGGAGAGCCGCCGATTGTTGCGTACAAGTTGCCAGGACCACAACCAAGATCGACAACTACTTTTTCATCCCAACTACCTGTCGCTAACTGCCAGCGTTCGCGAAAATTGTCATGACGATGACTAGTTTCAAAATATTCTTTTCCCCAGATTTGATGTCCGAAAAAGTAACTATTAGCTTCCATCGAAGTACTAAGAAGTGGAATTTTGCAAGTAGGAAGACAATCTCGATCTAGAAAAACGATCGCATCTGGAGATAAGTAGGGTTTTAGCCTAGACATATATACCGAAGAATTAGCTACATTCATCACTTATATCGGCCGCATATAGCGGTTGTGGGAGGGGTCAATTTGCCGGATAGAAACATGAGGGAATAAGGAATCAAAACGATGATTAACCCAGTTAAGTCTTAAATGAAGTAAATGATTGAAACCATCTTCACTCCACCGCATCCCAACCCCCTTAAATCTTTGCTGGATGAGCCATTTACAGACACTCTCAATCATGCTACTACCAAGAGGGCATTGCTGTCGTTTAAAGGAATGATAACGAATGTGTTGCTGATGGGTCTGGAAATAAGCCTGAACTTGCTGGATTGTTGCTAAATTGTCGCCAGCCGCGATGTCAGCATCAGCCAAATCACTTGAGGTGCAGATACACCGATCGATATATAGATTATGTTACAGAATTTTACGTAAACTAAATGTCAAAATAATTACATTTTTAGAACTAGATCTACATAGGAGTTGGGATTTAATCAATTTCAGATCGGATCTCGTTGATTTAAGCGTTTTTCTTGCCACGATAATCCCAAAATATAGGCAATTGAAAGCATGTAGCCAGGTTCTTCCATTTGGGTGAAAATCAAACCTGTGATAAACACACTTAGTAAAGTTACTTTTAAAATATTATCCAATCCAAAATTTTTCCAGACTAAGTATCCTAGATATAGATAGGCTCCTAATCCTAATAATCCTAAATCTCCCCAAATTCCAGCCCACCCAAAAACTGGGCTAAATAGACTAGAGCTGTTAGTGAGCCAGAAGCTTGCGACAAAATCCATCGCATCACTACCAATAGAAGTTCTAGTCGAACCTAAGGGGCCAAGGATAGAGGCAAAATCTCTCAGGAACCATGCGCCCAATCGACTCACAGTATGCCCAGGCCCAAGACCTAGCAGCCAATTTAGAGGAGATTGGTAATGTGATACAATTGAATTAATTGAATAAAATTTGGCATACCACGCTAAACCATTCGATCCATAGAGTTCGGGTCTTGCCCAAGAAGCATAGGCATTAAAGGCTTCGACATTTTGGACGCACCAAATGCCAATAAATCCAACTAATATGAGTGCAATTAACAGCTTTAAAGTTTTGATAACATCTTCAATACTAATCAAAACTAACAGCATCCAGGCAACCCCATAGGCTAAAATAATTTGCTTGGAATCAGAAAACAAAATATGCCAAAATGCCGCCATCGATACAGCAAATTTCATCGATAAATTACTTTTTGGATTAGTAAAGAAGTAGAGCGCAAATATCACTGATATTGTCGCTGAAACATAATTACCAGCCCCAGAAATAAAGAATACTCCTCCACAGCCGTCAGTTCCGTTAAATCCTCCGGCAAAGAGACGACCTGAATCGATCAGGGGCTTTTGAATAGCCGCGAGGACAAAATTAATGCCCGCTGCCCAATAGAGTGAATTTCTGGCTTTCGTAAATGATTTGATGGAAAAGGGAATACAACAGATTGCTAGTAGCAAAATAAAGGGTTCGCCCAGCATCATGAAACTGACGATCGCATTGATTAAGCCAGCATGATTTAATAGGGCACTAGTGACTGTAACTCCAAATAATATTGCTAGACCGAGCAGTAGTGAAAAGCACAGTGAAATTTGTTGCCGATCTCTACTCCGAGTTGTAACTAAAGCAACAATACATACGGCTGGAACTATAATAAAATGGAGAAGGTTGACTAAAGAAAGACGAGTTACTGTGGCAATAACCCGTGAATAAAAAACAACACAGAAGGCAAAAATAATTAGGATGGAGTTACTTAACTTTAGTTTGCTACTGTTCCTGTTCATTTAAATTGATTCCACATAAAAATTTAAATATTGAGTAGCAATTTCTGGTTTTGCAAACCGAGAACAGCATTCATTTTGGTTGGGAATGTCTGCTGTCAGAGCTGTAGTTATTGACTGTGCTAGATTATCGATCGGATCTCCCTTCAAATCAAAATAAATACAACTAGATGAACCAATTTCTCTGAAGATGGGGATATCGGAACAAACAACCTTCGATGAGAAATAGAGAGCTTCTACCAGTGGAATACAGAATCCCTCTAAAGATGAAGGAGCTACAAACAGCTTGCAGTTTTGATAGAGCCAGCAAAGTTCGCTATCATTAATGGCTGAGAGCATCAGTACCGAATCTCCTAGTGAAAGTTGCTGGATCGACTGGCGCAGATTTTCGGTTTCGGGGCCTAAACTACCGACGATAATTAACCTAATGCTGCGATCGAGTCTATTTTCATGTCTAAGTAAAGCATAGGCTCCGATCGACAAGTCAAGATTCTTGTTTTTACGATGTTGACCGACACAGAGGATAAATGGACGCTCGGCGATATCTTCCAAAACATGTGGTATTTTTGGCTCAATCTGCTCAAAATCGACAATGTTGTAAATTACTTTTACCCGAGCGCGTTTAGATCTAACTTCAGGAAAATAAGCCTCTAAATCATCTAATGTTGTTTGAGAAACACAGGTTAAAGCATCACTACTGCGGACACATTGCTGGAGGAATAAACGATTGAAGAAAGCTTGCTTGTATCCAAAATTTTCGGGAAATTTGCAGGGATACAGATCGTGAATTGTGGCTACGACTGGACAGGAGAATCGCGAGCGAATAAAGGGCAACGGGAAAGACAGATGGACTAGATCGGGCTGAAGTTGTGCCACTAAATTAGGCAAACCAAACAAGAACCAAAAATTTCTGGAAATCGACGTATTGTTAATTTCAATCCCTAATACTTTAATTTTGGCTGAATTTAACAAAAAAGCAGTTTTAAAGTAGTGCTGTTGCCAGCTCCCAGTTACCAAGGTAATTTGGGTGACTTTATCTGTATCTGCCAAACACCTCGCTAGATTAGCGGCGTGTCGGCAAACTCCGGTCGGCTTGTCAGGTCTGTGTAAAGCAACAACTAGAATGTGCATGGCGATTAGACACTTTGGCTAGATTGATGTTTGGATGTGAGTGCTTCATAGGTTTTAGCTAGGTACTTGCCCCTAGCTTCCCAGCTATAGTAATTTTTTACCCGTTGCTGACCAGCTTGACCCATCTGCAACCGCAAATCCTCGCTGGCGGCGATCTGAGTCATCGCTTCAGCCAAGGCGGCAACCGCTTGCTCTGGATCGTGAGCCGGAATTTTAAAACCTGTCTCGGCGGTGACTTGCTGGGCTGGCCCCCCCAAATCCAGACAGATGACTGGTCTACCTGCTGCCATTGCTTCCAGACAGACCCACCCACCCGAATCATGCAGACTGGGATGCACGAGTGCCGAACACTGCCCTAATTTGAGCAGCACCTCCGATCGAGACTGTAACCCCCACAAAGTCACCCGATCGGCAACTCCTAAATCTAATGCTAGACCCTCAAGTCGATCGAGTTCTGGGCCTTCGCCTAAAATCCAATATTCAGCATCGGGCAAATTTGCCATTGCGAACGCTCGTAATCCCAGATGAAAGCCTTTCCAGTGCAGTAGCCGAGCAATACTGATAAATCTGACTGGGGAAGCCGTAGGCGGCGGACATTGTGCCAGTTGTGCGAGATCTTGTGGTGACATGCCTGTTTCCGGCGCAATCTCGACGATCGGCGCACCCATCTTGCGAACCCGAATGGCGGTATCTTCTGTAGTTACATACGCGATCGCACTGGATTGGGCGGTGCTGCGGGCAAAGGGATCTAGCTCTCCGATCGATCTCCATAGCCATCGCAATCTTTCATATAGTTTATTTTTTGGGCTAAAGTCCGCCCAGAATGGCATCGGTGCTGACTCTCCCCCACCCACTGGCCCCCACACAAATGGGATCGGTAAAAAGGATAGAAAACTGGGACTGGCATACTTGACGAATGTGACATGATGAGCCAAATCGAAATTCAGCTCGCGATGCAACTTTTGAGCGACGAAATATGCCTGAACCTGCCAGAGATAGTAGTGAATTTGCATTGCACCTGACTGCCCCCAGCGGAGACTATCTTGCCAGAACGGGAGGGTAAAATAAATAAAATGTAAATTCGGAATCGGACGAGACTCTAATTCAGCTTCAATTGCTTGTTTGCTCTCATCTGGGCGGGTTAAGACCCATACTTGATGATATTTGGCAGCTTCGATCGCTACATTCCACCCCACGCCACGTTCAGATCCTACCCCAGGTTCACAAGAATAAGCAGATATAAGAATTTTCATATTTCAAATCCAATGAATAAATGCATATTTAATTCATCATCAAAATGATATCTTCATTATGTTGATAAATTTACCGATTGACATCCGCCATCTTACTAATTGTCTTGAATATGCGCTCGAACAATCCCGTTGGCGAAGCCTCTCCTTTGGAGAATCGCATATTCACATTTTGATGTCTTCTAAAGCTGGATACCGATCGCCTCTAAATTCCAAATAGATACTTGCTCATCAGTTTATTTTTAGTTAAATAAGCTACAATAGCCCAACTAATCGAAAAACAAAGGAGCGACAGAGCTAACATCGAAGAAATAGAGACAGTAGTTGCTAGATCCGGTAGGATTTTACTACCGATCTGCTGCACCAGATACATCACAAATGGATGAATTAAGTAAACCCCAAAAGAACATTTCCCAATACTACTGACGATACTAGCTATAGTATTGTTGCTAAAATATTTAGATATAATAATACTAAATAGGAGCAGTGTGAACGCTAGGAGCAGTTCCGATAAGCCTACAGGTAGCAGCATCTTTCCGGTAGTATTACATAAAACAACTAAAATTGCTAGACTGAGAATGGCCGGAGTTTTAATATTTAATAATTCTCGATCCAACCGCAGCTTATTTAGGATTAAGGCGATCGCAAAGTAAGGTAGACATCTGATAATCCAGGCACTTTCAACCAAAATTAACCTCAACCAAGGATACTTCTCTATATCGATATTTAAATTCATGGTTAGGTTCTCAAAAGCATTACTTGGCTCACCCAAGTGAAATCCGTTGCCAGAAATTTCAAGTAAGTTATAAAAATAAATACTGAACATCGCGATCGCCAGTAACCCCAAACTATTGATTTTCAACCTTTCCAAAAGTGGCATCAATAACACCAACAGACTTCCAGTCAATAGTAGTGGTAAAAAATAGAGATGATATGAAGTTCCCCCTAAGAAAATAATTGATAAAGGATCTTGAAGAAGTTGGTTTAATCGCTCTGTCTTGTGAGTCACAGTAAAGATAATTGCCCTAGAGATAAAAAAGATTATACTCACATATAATTCTTACGAACCAGCAGGATCGCTATTCCACCACTTAACCACTAGAGAGCACTGAAGCCATCTCTGCTCCAAAATAATTATTGCTGAGTAGTTATTTTAAAATATAGTCAATATACTCATCAATTACATTCTCTTTTGATAATTCTGTCTCCATAATTTTCTACTATTGAGCTTCATCAATTTAATTTTTTCTCGATCCTCAATGAGCTGAGTTAAGCATTCTAACAACTCTGCTTGAGAATCAAAAATATAACCATTCTTACCATGCTCGATTACCTCAGATGCTCCTAGAGCTTTATTAGTGGTCAGAATACACAATCCAGCACAGGCTGCCTCACCTACTACTAATGGATAAGCATCACAGGTTGTAGGTAGCACAAAAATATCATGGCTCAAAAACAAATTAATGTGTTTTAATTGACCGTACTGTACATCTTTCTCGATCGTCAATCCAGGACAATCATCGAGTGGAAATCCTGTAACCATCGTCATTTTTAGATCCGGTCGATTGTTTTGCTTGAACCATTGTAGTAAGACATCGCCTCCTTTGCGCTGAAAGTCTCCCCCAACAAATAATATGCGTACTTCATTATCTTCGCGGTGGATTGGCGGACTGAACAATTCTAAATCAACAGAAAATGGAATTTTAGCCCTTTTGATGTTATTGCTGGGAACGTGATAGTCTCTTTCAATTTGTGCTGCTACCGCTTGTGTTAGCCCCAATACAGATGTTTGGGCATTGAGGATGTGTGTGTGAATTTGTGTCAGCCATGCAGGTGAACCCGAAGATTTCCAGATTGGTTCGTATAGCTTTCGCGTCCAATCTGTAACAATATAACTATTTTTTCTCCCAGTGGCAAAATAGCCAAACATAGCTGGAGAGACTCCCATTATGAGGATTTTTCGATCCGCTCGTTTGGCTCGAACGATCGTTTTCCAGAGTTCGATCGAGTCTTTAAGTCTGCGGAATAGCAGCCGCAGATAATCAAACGTAAAAATTGAGCTGGGATGGGGAATATCTGGATTGGGAGCAAACCGAAAAACTTGAAGATCGATTTCTGGGCAACTAGAAAAAAAGTCAACAAACCGCTGTGCCTGTGTTGTACTACCCAAATCGACGGGAAAAGTGACCAATACAATAAAAGTTTCATAAAATATTATTCCTTAAAAAGTGCAGAAGTTACCCGATTTTACTTTTAACAAGATCCAAACACCTGAGTGAGTGTAGAGTTTCGTATACATTAGCAACCTGCTCGGCTGTTTTTTGCCAGCTAAAAAACTTCGCTCTTAATAATCCCTGTTCTACAAACTTGCGATAATAATTAGGATCTTGCTTCAGTTGAAAAACTGCTGTGGCGATCGCTTCGACATCTAAAGGATCGACTAAAATCGCTGCATCACCCACCACTTCTGGCAAAGATGACACATTAGACGTAATCACCGGAGTACCACATGCCATCGACTCGACAATTGTCAATCCAAATCCTTCATATAAAGAGGGAGCTAAAAGGACATCGGCGGCATTGTAAATTTGGACGAGTCGGGCTGTGTCTGGATTACCTAAATCGAAAATATCTGATTCCAGATTGTGCTCTTGAATAAAATATTTTTGATCTTTAGTAAAGTCACTGCCCGTTCGCCACAGGCAGACAGGGAATCCCTTTTCCTTTAAACTCTTCAATACTTGTAGTACTGTCAAGATGTTCTTGCGCTGATGGGTACTACCGACATTCAGCAAGCAAAAGGTATCGGGCGATCGCGTGTACTGCTGGCGGATCTCGGCACTTTCAGCAGTAGGCAGCACTCGAAATTCTGAATTTATCCCATTGAGGACAACGGTGATTTTCTCTGGTTCGATCTCCAACATGCGGGTGACATCTTGAGCCGTATTGGTAGAAACCGCAATGACTCGATCGGCTTTTGTCATGCCGCTGACTGAATATTTCCAAGTAGCCAGACTCAATGCCGGAAACCGCGACTGATTTTGGAGAATTTCTGGATAGACAAACTGAACTAAGTCATGGCAGGTAACAACGATCGGCTTTTGAGCTTGATGCAATCCATAAGCGACATGAGCATCACTTTGGTCGATGATATGAAAAATATCTGCATCCTCATGCGAGACAGCGCGAGGGTGCCGCCAAAAAGTTTCATAGTATTTCTTGATATTTGTGCCCGATTGCCAGAGTTTATCAGGGCTATTCCAGGGAATCGGCGCAATTTCGGCAATTTCCCAATTTGGGCGCACGATCTTTAATGCTGCCACTAGGTTGTCAGCATATACATCCAGGCTGAATGTAGATCTCGGTACTCGTCGCACAATCATTATTCGCATCCCCAACTTCCCAATAAATTGCTCTAAATTTTGATAAGGTGAATACTAACAGATCGGCTTGTTGTCTGCGTCCAGAATGGTTTGCCATAGAGCAATCGATCTCTGGGCAATTTGGGCGTGAGTGTAAAGCTGGTGAACTCGATTCATGCCGTAGAGTCCAGCTTCCTGCCGCCATCGCTCGTCATCGCTGAGTCGGGCGAGAATATCCGTCAACGCGGTGGCATCTTCTTCTGGAAATACCAGATCGGCACGACCGATGACATTGGGAATCTCACCCGAATCGGAGCCGACAACTGGAATTCCCATAGACATCGCTTCAATCAGCACATGACCAAACTGTTCCTTCCAAGTTGCTGTCGATCGCGAGGGTAGTACCAATACATCAAATTGACTGAGTTCTGCGGGAGCTTGGTGGTGAGGAACCGCACCACGCCAGACGATCCGATCGGCGATTTGGAGATCTGCGGCAAGTTTTCGCAGTGTTGCTTCCTCAGCTCCAGCACCTGCGATGATAATTTGACTATCGATCCCCCGATCGCACAACCCAGCAACAGCCGTAAAAATTAGATCGATACCTTTGCTGTGAGCCAATCGACCGAGAAAGCCAATCCGCAGAGGAGTGGTGGGGGTGGAAGATATCGGGGGCGGCGCAAACAACTGTGGATCGACACCCATTTGGGGCATCACTTCCACTAAGCCCCGATAGTCCCACTGTTGCATGAGATTGGCTCCATCTTGATTGCCAGGGATAATTGCACTAGCAGTATCGAGCACAAACTGACATATCTGCCACCGCGCTCGTGGCAATTGGCGTAATTGATTTTCCCAGCCAAATACGACCATCGGTTTGCCAGTCATCCGTGCAAAAATAGCCACCTCGAAAGCGCACAGCGAAAAGACTTCTGCCTCAACTTGGATCAGATCGGGTTGAAAATCTTGGATTACTTTCCAGATGACCCACGGTGGATAGAAATGAGCACCGACTCTTCCGGTAAACATCACTGGAGCCGAATAGATCTGGATCTGAGGATAGGGACGTTCTAGTGGTAGCATCCGATTCCACTCGATTGCTTTCCAGTTACTCGGAGCCAGTAGCCCGACTTCGATCCCTTCGACTTGGGCGATCGCGTCTAGCTTGCCTTGGTTGACCCCCACGACATAAGCATGACTGATAAAAAGTACCCTCAACGGCTGGGGTGGAGGCGGTAATTGGACGCTCGATAGATGATGATTGAGAGTTTCGTTCATGTCATAAATGCTTAATTTAATCGCTTTATTTAGTCAGCACCCGAATTTTGTTAACTGTCCAATCGACAAATTTTGGTCGATATTGTGGAGCATACAACCAGGCGATCGCTGGAGTAGCTACAGGTAGTGGTAGTAAGCCCACCCAGAAAAACCAGATGCTATAAAATACCCGTTTTTGCCAGTTAAATTCTGAGTATTTCCAGAGCGATCGAATGCCACAATAAATTAAATTTAGGGCACGATCGTCAGCGCGTGGATGTGCTTTAGGATCGAGCCGCAAGGAGATAATTCGCGACCATAAGCGACCGATCGATCGTTGCTCCAAGTCCGATGGGCACTCATAACCAAATTCTTCAGCTTTCTGAACAATCAAGCCAAAATTTTGGAGATCGTGCCGCACAAATCGCTGAAATTTGGCTGCTGTCACCGTGGATAATGCCCACTGATTGGAATCATGAATCCGGTAGGCACCCAACGGTTCATCGATCGCTGCCACATTGCCATAAAAAGGCACCTGATATGATAGATAATCATCCGCCGTGAGCTTGTATGCCTCGGGGATCGGGAACAGCTTCTCTAGCGCATGGCGATTTAGAGCATTGCCACTGGTTGGCGTACTCACATAACCACCTCGATCCAAAATACTCTTCCACACCTCTCCTTGAGCCAGTGGTGATGTGCCCTGTGGTGATGAGTAGCCCAACGATTTACCGACTATATCTACTACCGCCAACCGATAATGCACCTTGGCAAGTTCGGGACTCCAACTAGAGATAATTCGCTCAATTGCGTGTGGCAAGAGATAATCATCTGAATCCAAAAAGATGATGATATCTCCTTTACTACTGGCAAAGCCACTATTGAAAGCGGCTGCCTGTTTGCCATTTGGTTGTAAAATTGGCAAGATGAGATCGCCATACTCAGCAATAATCTCGCGAGATTTGTCTGTAGAGCCATCATCGACAACAATGACTTCCGTATGAGGACAAGTTTGATTTAAAGCACTGTCGATCGCCTCTTTCAGAAAGCGATCGTAGTTATAGTTGTTGATAATAATACTGACAAGCAGTTCTTTTTCAGCATTTGGTAGTAATGGGGATAACATCATGATTGAGATACTTTTTCTAGGTGTCGATAAAAGTTATTAAAGAAGCCTTCTGGCGATATCCATTCCTCCCAAACTCGGCGACATTCATGTTGTAAATCGATAAAATCTTGAGCTGAAAGTTTACGATGAAAATCAATTACCTTGTCAGCAATCGAATTGAGTTCATTCTTCTCTACCCACACACAATATTTTTTCCAATCGATCGCGAAATCATACGGTAAAACACAATCTGTATTGAGCAGAATTGGAATTCGACCCATGCTAAGAGTTTCATAAAAGCGAATTGAATAGTTCTCATAACCACTACAGCAAACCACATAATCACTTTCAATGATGTTTCGACAAAATTCTAGCCGGAGTTGTCTAGCTATTTTTTCTGGGTCGATAGGATCTGCTGCCAATGCTTGACTCGAAAAAGCAAAATTGCCTCTGATCGCAAAGTTAGTTTCTATCCCAGCATTCTTTGATAAATTTGATAGAGCTAATACTCGATCGGTATGACCATTTTTGTGGTAGAACTTTTCGGTTAGGCCCAACATATCTCCGCCCATCCGTAAATATCCTTTGAGTTTTTTTAAGCCAAATGGAATTCCCAACGGTGGTGCATAACCACAAAAGCCAACTTTGGGCTTAGTCTGTTTTTCACGGACAGCAATCTGACCGCCAAAATTATCGGCGACAAAATCCGAAGTCCATTCGGGCATCGCAAATTCATTTGGCTTTCGGGTAGATTGGAAAGATGAGGTATAAAAAATTAACGTATTATCGATGTTTTCATCGCTATTCCAATCCCCCTGCGAAAAGATCGCCACTGGTTTCTTGACTATTTTTGCATTTTCTAACAACTGCATCGCCAATTGATAAGCCGCTGGGTTCTCTTTAATCAAATGCCAATGGGCGGGAAAAATCACCAGATCGGCTGCTACCAGATCGGTCATCTCGATCGAGGTCTGACCGCGATCTAAAAACTTGTCAAACCGTCCAGCTTTAAAATGCTTGGGATCTTCTGGGATTTCTCCCCAGAAAGGGATGAGGATCGGTACATATTTGAGTGTAGTTGGCAGGTTATTTGGGAGATAACTTCGATCTGCAAAAATTTTTAGTTTCATTTTTAATATTTAGATTTAGCAAATTGTCTCTAGTAACTCTTTAACTCTTTGACCGGCAACTGTCCAATTGAGCCGTGATTCATATTCATGGAAAGCAGATAATGCTAAGTTTTGGTAATCCCGCTCGGTTGCGAATAAGTTAATGATGTAATTACAGCATTCGGCAACATAATGCTCTGGATCGAATAGTTGACCATTAATATTAGATTTGATGATGCTGGGTATGCCACCAACTTTAGTCGAGAGGCAAGGTACGCCAAGTGAGTTGGCTTCACAAAAGACAACCCCATAGCATTCTGCCTTAGAAGGCACAATTAGAAAGTGAGATTCGGCAATCAGTCGCTCGATTTTGTCTTTGCCACCACTACTAGATTTATTAATATAGCCTAATGATTTGACAAAGCTAGGTATAGTACCTTCGATGATTGGTTGACAGCCAACAATTGTTAATTCAGTATCTAAGCCTAAATTATTAAGTTCTTCAGCCACCTTGAGGGCAATATCTCCCCCCTTTCGGTACCAATCAACACCCAAAAATAACAGCTTACATTGATGAGCGGGTCTAGCTTTAATTAGCTCTTTAATCTCATCAAATGTGCTTAGACGATCGATGTTTGCCCCAAAGGGGATCACCTTTACCTTATTTGGATCGGCATCATAATACTCTATTGCCGTCTGGGCTGCCCAGTCGGAAGCATAAATTGCCAATCTACACTTTTCTAGAGCTAGCTTTTCCATCATGTGCCAATTATCGAGTGATTCCTGACAGAGGTTATCATACTGAGGATAAAAATCTATCAAGCCAGCACAAGTAGCATCTCCCCAAAAAACGATCGGCTGACGACATTCCAGATAAGCGATGGGATTGACGGTAGCACTAAAAACAATATCTAATTTTGTCTGTGACTGAGCTAGCTTTTTACTAATCTGCTCGGCAGCGGATTTCAGCAGCGAAGGATTAGCATCACTATGGTATCTTTTTCGCTCCACCAACTTATAGTAAAGACGTTTTGCCTTATGAATACCATTTATGCCAAATGGTTCGCTCAGTGGCCCGATATAATCTAATGGAATTCCCTGATGCTTGAGTGCCTGGGCAATGTAGTAGCCTGATCCAGACCACTCATTTCCTCCCTGTAGTTTACTAGCATCGTAGGCTGTGACGTAAGCTAACTTCATCGCAATTTATTTTAGATAAGACAACATTACATT
>ENA-OFCE01000362-OFCE01000362.1-metagenomes-genome-assembly--contig:-NODE-362-length-30781-cov-23.722092_pt1 | contig 30781 bp, 30 predicted proteins | sample MGYA00153388_OFCE01 | MGnify analysis MGYA00153388 | reverse complement strand
GATGAAGTCAATCAACTAGAATTAATGACACGTCCCTGGCTAGAATAGATTTGTTAACTGTTGACTGTTGACTGTTGACTGTAGGTTGGATTTTAATTCCCTCTACCCAACCTACAGTTGAGTTTCTTCTTCCCTCTTCCTTCTTCCACCTTCAAAGCACTGAGAGATTTGGGGAAAAACCTCACGCCTTTACCCTATCCCAGAGAAGATGGAGAATTAATCCAAGAATTTATTAATAGTTCGATATTGCTCGATCAACAGTTTCGTTCGAGGAATCTTTCTCTGACATACTCGGCGATCGCGGGTTGTAGCATTAAATTTGTTGATACGGTATAATTGAGCGATCGCCGATCTTCGATAAGCGATCGTTCAGCCAGCGCCTCCAATGCTTCCATCAGTTGCCGTCCCGAAACTTTGGGCAAAATTTCAGCTTTTAACTTCGCAGGAGTCGCTCCTTCTTGATTAATGGCGAGCCAGTACATAATTTTTTGTTGCAGGGGTGACAAGCGATCGAACTGGCGATCGAGCAAATCCCACAAATCGCTAAAAATAGTATTTCCTTGCGCTAAAAATGCGTCAATGTCACCGCTAAAAATAGTAGTTTTAATCGTAGTTGCAGCAAGTTTGATTGCGAGGGGATTGCCGCCAAAATGGTTGACAAGATTTTGACACTGCAATAGCGTTGCTTTTAATCCTTTATCGGTGAGGATTTGCTGGCATACAGGCGGTGAAACTCCGAAAAGTTTGAGCGATCGCACGGGTAAATTTTCGCCCGATCGCACAGCAAACCCGCCCGGTTGTTCTCGTCCGGTTAAAATCAGACAACTTTGGTGAGGTTCGTCAGCAATGCGCGCCAATAACTGTCGGTAATCTTCATACCCTTGTTGATATTGTCCGCTGCGATTTCCTGCTTGCAAAATCGACTCCAGATTGTCTAAAATTAACAAACAGCGTTTTTGCCGCAACAGTTCCATGAGAGCATCAATAGAGTTATTGTTGGTGGTTGATGAATTAGTTAAAATCGGTAAAATATTGCTGAGGATAACATCTAATTGCGGTGCTTGCTGCAAACTCCGCCAAATCACGAATTCAAACTGAGATTGAATTTGCTGAGCGAGTTTGACAGACAGAGAAGTTTTGCCGATACCGCCAAGTCCAAAAATACCGATCAGACGAGTAGAATTGCCGCTAATCCAAGTTTCTAATGTTTCGAGTTCCTGTTGCCGGTTGTAAAATTGGGAAACATCGATCGCTTCTCCCCAATCTTGAGTGCTGCTATCTGCTTCGCTAGCGTGCAAGATGCCCGCACTGCAATGCTGGTAGCGGCGCAAGACTGCTTGCAGATTTTGCTTTGAGATTTTTTCGCCGATGATTTGAGAGAGATTTCGCCACAAATGCGAACCGACTTTTTTGATATAGTCATGTTCGTAAAGTAAGCGATCGGCTATCTCTTGATAAGAGTGTCCCTCCCAGGTTTCCAGAAAGATGCGGGATTGAATGTCATTGAGTTTTTGCTTTTTGTTTGCGGATTGTAACAGATGGTCGATTAGGGCGATCGCCTCTTGTCCTTTCATAGCTTGCCTATTTGACCTATTCAGTAAATTTACGGATGTTTCATGAGTGCGAGTTGCTGTTCAGGAAAGAAAACAAATTGACTGAATTAACCGCAAGGTAATCCCTTTTTTACTTGGCGGTTTAAACCGATACTACACAAGCTTTTGTTCGCCTTCCGAGAGTGAGAAATAAGGGGGATATTTAACTCGGATTTGGGATGAGGTTAATTGGACCTCTTGCAAAAAAAATATGTGTTATCCTTAAAGGTTTGCTCAAGTTTAGGTCAAACTTTGAATTATTGGGTTGATTGGCATCTCCTTAAACTTGCCCAGCCTGCTAGATTATAAAATTGGCTAAACTTTCTATAATAGCACAAAATTATTTTGCAAGAGGTCTATTGCACAATCTCAGATATCAAATCTCAAATCGATTGAGGAAGTTACATAAGTTTACAAAAGCTAGTCACTTTTTCTCACCGGCAGGGCGATCGGAGTTCGTTATTCTTTGAGTTAAGGCAGAGCAAAAGCTATTCAGACTGTTCAGAGTTAAACCGCAGAGGTGCGAGATAAGCCGATCGGGAAGAGTATTCTACTGCAACTACGGGATCATTAATAGTTCGACTGCTTATTTATTCAAGGTAGGAGTGAAAATCTATGCCATCACTTTCAGTAAGTTTGAATCTAAATGGTAGTGTAGGAAAAGATGGGAAAAATGAACCTCACGATGTTCTTGCTGTAAAAAATCGATTAGCTGATTTAGGTTTTCCAGTAACGCGAGACTCGCTCGTAAACCCTGAAACAATTGACATCATTAAACTTTTTCAATCAATTATCAAGGGAGAGACCGTTATTGTTGGAGATGGCAGGATTGACTTAGATGGTCCTACGCTTAAATTTCTCCAGGCAGCAAATGCACCTCAATGGCTAGAAATGCCAAAAGGTTCTCCTGCTGAAGGCTTTATCAATCATGACAATCAGCAAGGAGATAATCACGATTTTGGCACAAGCTGGATGATTGAAATGATTCAAACTGCTGCCCAACTTTACCTAAATACTTATCTTTCGAGCCATCCCAGCGCTGTATTGATTCAAACGAATGACCTCAGCAAACCAAGAGGAGGTATCACATCTGCTCATAAAACTCATCAAACTGGGCTGTCTTGCGATCTCCGCTTACCCCGTAAAGATGGTCAGTCGGGGGGAATTGTATTTAGTGATTCTCAATTTGATCGAGATGCAATGCGCGCAATGCTAAAAGCAATCCGAAATCAGAGCAAGTATGCAATAAACCAGATTTTATTCAACGATTTCACACTGATTGAAGAGCATCTTTGTGAAAAAGCACGCGGTCATGATAATCATGCACATATTGATATTATTCCGCCTCCCCCGCAATAGAAATTTGCAAGACCCAGCAAGGCCCAGCTCGAATCTATTTAATTAACCCTGTTCAACGTCTGGAAAGCAAAGCGTAAATCTTTTCTTAGTTAATATTTTTGGAGATTAAGCATATGGCTCTTCTTTCTCTCGGCTCGTCTGGTTCTGAAGTTCGCAGCCTGCAAGAAAAACTTGCAAAGTTAGGCTTTTTCAGTTCAGCACCATCAGGTAGTTTTGATGCAGCGACAGAATCTGCGGTCAAAAGTTTTCAAACTCAACGCCCTTGGCTGCTCATTGATGGTGTTGTGGGTCCGATGACACTAGGTGAAATCGATGACTCAATTTTAGATATCAATGGAAAAGTAGAATTGGAAAAAATTGCAAATGGAGCTGCTAGCCTAAGTATGGATGAGCTTAAACAGAACAAAGTTTTGAGCATCGAAATTCAGAAACGATTGCGCGCTTTAGGTCTATATCCAGGTGGCAAACTAATTGATGGAGATTTTGGATCGGGCAGCCAAGAAGCTCTTAAAAAGTTCTGTAGTAAATTAGGAATAACAATTTCTAGATCTTTTCATTTGGACTCTGCCATTGCTCAGAAAATACGAGATACTAAACAAATTCCTTCGGTTTTAACAGCGGCATCAACAGCAATAAAATTTCTCATTTCCGAATTTCAGAGACTTGTCGGTGCTAATGATGAAAAACTTGGTTTTCTGGATATGGGTGCTGCTCAATCTCCTTTCAAACAATATGTTCATCAATATCCTCAATTTTTTGAGAAGACTAAAGCAGCAGGCTTCAAGACAAGCTCACCTCCATCCTTAAGTTTTATTTCTTACCCAAACATAGGAAAAACTCCAGTCATTGATACAACTCAACTGTCATTCCTAGACCCCGATATTACAGAAGCTTGTATTTGCTTAGGTCACTTTGAAGGTGGAAATTTTACCTCAAGTTGGTTGGGAAAAAATGCGCTTGATCCAGTTGAATGCTTGAGTGCTACAAAGATAATTCCGATTTTGAACGTACTTTTTCAGCTTGGAGATAGAATTCCATCGAATCCCACTAATGTGGTTTTAAAAAATCTGGGAAGTGACGCGAGAAAGTTTGAATTACCCAGTGTTCTAATTGATATCTGTTCTTATCGCATAGATGTTCCTCACTCCAATGCCTTATCAGCCACATTAAACTCATTTGAGGAGAATCGTGAAGCCTGGATCAAGGAACAAACAGGCAATTCTAAGCAGATTAAATTTGGAGGCAAGTACGGTATAGAGCCAACGATTCGAGTTCCAGAATTACGAAACAAATCAACTGATACACCACTTTTATCATTTCAAAAAAGTGCAGAAGGTGGCAACGATATATCTGTGTATGACCTAACAAGATTTATGTCTTTGATTGGGTGGCATTTAGTTTTATCAGATTCTCAGAAAATCCCGAATATTACTCAACAGGGGTTGAATCTAGCCATCATTGCTATGGGAACGGATACTGCCAGATATGTTGATACTGCAATTTCAATACTTGGACTTGAAAATGTTGTTGATTCACCGATAGTTATATCTAAGCTGGGTTACGGCAATAGCGCTTTGATCTACACTGCGTTTGTCCAATTCATTGATCGACACGATCCATCTAGCGCTCCAAAACTCAGGTCTTTTGCTTTAACATTGCGTGCTGCTAAGAATTCGAGTACCAATGCCGAAGCAATTAGAGTAGACTCCAGCATTGCATTGGCTGTGACAGAAATTATCCGTCGAATCGTTACAGAAGCGTTTTGACCATTGTTGCGAGAATATAGTTTAGAAGAGCCTCAACTTTATTGCAATCAAAATCAGACTTAGGAGGAAATAGCATGGTAGTCATGAAAGTTAAAACGGATAGTCTAAACTTGCGTCGATCGCCAGAGATCACACAAGGAAATATTATCACTGCTTTAATGCTAGCTCAAGAGGTAGAAGTTATCCAAGGGAATCCGACAGATCGGTTTTGGGAAGTTAAAACTGTTGTCGATGGTTCAACACTTCAAGGTTTCGCGAGTGCTGCTTTCTTACGGCAACCTGTCAGTGCAGCTAAAGAAGCATTAATCAGTGCGGCTGTTAAGGAATGGCTTCGATTTGACCGAGGAAATAAATTAGAGTATGAAGATCCTCACTATAAATATGTTGGGGAATATTGGTCAAAAATTGACTTAAATCTCGACGGTCGAGACCGAGATCAACCTTGGTCAGCGGCATTTATTTCCTTTGTCACTCGTGCTGCTGGTTATCATGACTTTAAATTTGCGCCTGCCCACTCAACGTATGTTTATGATGCGGTAGATAAACGCAAGGCAAATGTCACGACAGCACCTTTTTGGGGATTTGAAGTGAAGGAACATAAACCTCAACTCGGCGATCTAGTTTGCCGTACACGAGATGGGGTTCATATCACTTCAATGGCTTCTTTGCCAAGGGGAGGCTTTAAGAGTCACTGCGATATTGTTGTCGAAGTTAGGGATTCAGAAGTGCGAACTCTTGGCGGGAATGTGAATCAATCCGTATCAATTACTTCATATCCATTGGATAATAATGGTTTTTTGAGAGAAGTAGATGGTGTTTACGGTGTCTTGAGAAACAATCTATCAACAATATTTTAGGAGTTGAAAATGACAGACCTATATATCGTTAACGCAACAGAACTCAATGTGCGTTCATCCCCTCATGTTGAGCAAAGTAATAAAATTACATCAATACCTGAAGGTCATGTGATTTCCAAGATAAGTGTTGCCGGAGATGGCTCTTGGTGGCAAATTTTAACGGTTAAAGATGGACGGACTTTAGAAGGGTTTGTAGCGAGTAGATTTTTAAGCCCTGCACCTAAAAGGATTCAAGCGATCGGCTGGTTTAAAGAGCAGTTTAGAAGTAAGATTGAAGCCGCGATCGCAGGTACTCCTTTCAGTCTTGATATGCTGACTGCGATCGCATTGCAAGAAACTTACTATATTTGGGGAAAACTCTACACGACTTTACCTATCAATGAGGTTTTGAAACTATGCGTTGGTGATACTATAGATGCCCCTAATCGCTCTGCATTTCCCAAGAACAAAGCAGCTTTGTTAAGTGTAAATAAAGGTGAGGAAATGTTTGACATTGCCCGCGAAGCTTTAGAATCTGTAGGAGCTTATGTCCAAGAATATAAAGACGTTGCGGATTCTTCTCCTGATAAATTTTGTCATGGCTTTGGCATCTTTCAGCTTGACTTACAGTTTTTTAAAGAAGACCCTGACTATTTTATTCAAAAGCGTTGGTATAGCTTCGATGAGTGTTTAAGTAAGTGTACTAACGAACTCAAAGCAGCCATTAAACGTGCTTATGGCTCTGGAAAAACCGCTTTAACAGATGAGGAAAAAGTATATGTCGCTATTGCCTACAATCGCGGCAGCGTGGACTTTTCACGTCAATTCAAGCAGGGACATCGAGATGACAGTGGTAAATACTATGGTGAATATATTTGGGAATACTTGCAGCTTACTAAATCAGTTCCTTAAGTCTTAGCAAGTAATGAAGGCTGCAAGTGAGATCGCCAGCGGTATGCCAAGCTGCTAGCTATGAGGGTGACGATCGCACCTCGTCACTTCTTCATCTCCTCACCAAATAACGGGAAATGAAGGTGAAAAGTGCGATCGCTCTTTCCCCTAGCTCAACAATTTACCAATTTACAAACCTTTACAAAAGCCTGTCACTTTTTCTCACTGGCAGGGCGATCGGGGTGGTTTATTCTTTGAATTAAGGCAGGAAAAGCCATTCAGATGAGCCATCACAGGCTTTGCGTGTTCTAAAAGGTTAAAAGTATGGTGAAAAAATAATAGGAAATAAGGGTTAAAAAGGCGAGATGTTTGCCACAGCGCCTCGCTATCGTTTTCCCTTCATCATTCAACAAATTGCCCATTTACAAACCTTACAAAAGCAACTCAAATATCATGACAGAAGAATTGTTAGAGTTAGGCAAAGAATATCCGCCACAAGGCGAGGAAGCCCAGATTGAAGAAATATTGACAATCAGTAAACAGTCAATGCAGCATAGGTCTCATCCTCCCATGATGAGAGATCAGCATCCGAAGAGTCACGGCTACATTCAGGGAGAGCTTATGGTTGAAGAAGATATCCCTGAGAATATGAAAATAGGGGTTTTTAAAGAATCTAAAACTTATCCGATCTGGATTCGTTTTTCTAATGGCAGGAGCGCTCGCGATCCCAAGACTGGAGATTTTGTTCCTGATACAGTCGGTGATGTTCGCGGAATGGCTATAAAGCTGATGAATGTCACAGGTGAAATGGTTTTAGATGCTCCAGATCGTAAAGGAGAGCAAGATTTTGTTCTCATGAATAATCCTACTTTCTTTATTCGTGACGTTCAGGGATACATTAACTTTTTCCCGGTTTCCAGAGCGATTCAAGAGGGTAAAATCATTTTCAAACCGGGTGAAGTGCCACAAGTACCAACCGAACTACAAGCTAAATTTCAAGCCGTGGCTTACGCCTTCCCAATGCTTCAGAAAATTAGCGCAAAATTAACGACTAGCCCGTTAGAAATTACCTACTGGAGTGCTACTCCATACAAATTGGACAATCAAGCCATAAAATTTTCTGTGGTTCCACATCCCTATGGCGAAAGCTTCAATCCAGAGAATGCTGCTGATAAAAGCAATTATCTGCGAGAAGCAATGACCAAACATTTGGCTAGCAAAGACGCTTATTTTGATTTGAGAATTCAACTGCAAATAGATGCAGTCAAGATGCCAGTTGAAGATCCGACAGTTGAGTGGGATGAACAAAAATCTCCTTATGTCAAGATAGCAACGATTAAAATTCCAGCGCAAGACTTTAACACGGAGGAGTGCAAGCGGCTTGATGAAAAGCAATCGTTTTCCCCCTGGCATACTCTACCAGAACATCAACCATTAGGAGGAGTGAATCGCGCTCGCAAGCGAATTTATGGGGAACTTGCTAAGTTCAGAAATGAGATGAATCAAAGTGAATGAAAATGCGATCGCCATTTACTGCATTACAACTGCGCTCGCCCTTATTTGCTCCATCAGTTCGATCGCCCGCAGTAAATCAAACTGCTAGCTATTACGATGACGATCGCACCTAGTCACCCATTCATCTCCTCACCAAATAACCGGAAATGAAGCTTGCAGGTGCGATCAATCTTTCCTCTCGATCGACAATTTACAAACATTTACAATATCATATCACTTTTTCTCATTGACAGGGCGATCTGGGTAGGTTATTCTTCAGTAAATTTCAGCAGTAATAACTACACGAAAATGAATGAATTTGCATCCTCATCAACTGAAGGAGTAGCACCACAACTTCCTGTTTCTGCAACCGATACATTGTCAGATGCTTCTTCCCCAGTTAATGAGGAGGAGATTCTGATGCTGGCGAATGCTCTTACTCGTGAAGCAGATACATCGTCGGCTGCCGCTGCGTTTTCCTCTGTGGCAGGTGTCTTGGGTGGTTTCAGCATAACAATTGTAGTGCTAGCTTTAACTCCTGGTACAATAACAAGCAACAGTAGCAAAGACTGGGTTGTAGGCTTGGTTCTACTTTCCGCAGGACTTTATATTTATTCGGCTGGCATTTTTGCTAATTCCATTAGCTTTGCAGCTAAAAAAACTAAATATAGAGTGTTTAATGTTGCCCTTGTACTTTTTCATTTGTCCAACCTGCTGTTGTCGATCGGAGTCCTCCTGCTTGCTTTTCAGTTCCCTTTACATATCACAAGAATTGCAGCCACTATAATTGCGTTTTTTGCACTTCTAGTTGTGTTATCTAATATTGGTCGTAAAATATTGCCGTTTGTAAGTGCCTCAATATTTGCCATATTATTTGCCATATTAGCGTATGTATGGAGATCGCTATTGGCAGGAATAAGTAGCTAGTAGAAAGTGTGGCAGCATAACAATTTGCAACGTTCAAATCCCAACCGAAATTGGTAGTGTCAGCGAACCTTATTTATCTGCATTTATTCCGACGAGAATCATTGTCGATCGGCTGTTGCGATCGACCCCATTTTTAATCGCAGCCCGCTAGTTAGAATCGCCTGCCTGGAAAATTGCAACTATTGGCGACCCGCTAATGTCGATCGGCAAACCCAAACCGAGAATTCCGCCAAATCAGCAACCAATATAAAACTGGGAATAGGGAATTGGGCATCGGGCATCGGGCATCGGTAGCCGATCGCAAATAACAAATAACCAGTAACCAATCACCAATAACCCAATGAATGCGTAAATATACTCAATCAAAATCATTGCCGCATTCCTAAAAGATTAAATGTAAATTGGCATACAAACTCTACCTCAAATTTGCCTGCACTCAGTTAAGTCCCTTCCTAGCCCAGCCTCCAGGCAAAAAAATCCGCCCTACAGTAGGCCTTAATTAACTTGTCAATTCCCCTAAAATAACTCAAAATTAAAATAAGAAATAAAATGTAATATTTATCTAACTTCTCACAGAAGAATTAACCGCTAAATGAGAGCCACCCATCCTGTGGATCTGCCGCCACCCGCGTCAACCACAGCAACTCCCCAAGCCTCCCGCCTAAGCCCGCTATTTAACCGGCTGCATCCGAGCCCTGAAACCCTTCTACTCATCCTCTCCCTAGTCATCGGGGGAGTTACGGGCGCAGGCGTCGTCACCTTTCACTATCTGATCAACTTGATCCACAGCTTGATGCTGGAAGACTTCATGGGGGCGATCGCCTCGAAAGGCTCTTGGACACTAGCGTGCATTCCCACCCTCGGCGGAGTCGTCATCGGACTAATGCGCTGGCGGTTTCGAGATTTTGGCCCGAATATGTCCTCCTTAATTGCAGCCACCCGGGGACTACAAGAACTTTCCCCGCTCAAACCGATCACCAAAATGGTGGCGGCTTCAGTTTCCCTCGGCACTGGTGCCTCCCTTGGCCCGGAAGCCCCCAGCGTCGAAATCGGCGCCAATTTTGGGATGTTGCTGGCTCAAGTCTTGCAGCTATCCCCAGAACGGCAGCGCTTGCTCCTCGGCGCGGGAGCAGCAGCAGGCTTATCTGCCGGGTTTAACGCTCCCATCGCCGGAGTATTCTTTGCCTTAGAAGTCGTGCTCGGCAGCACCTTCGCCACTTCGTCAGTCAGCGTTCTCTTGCTATCTGCCGTCGTTTCAGCGCTGATCGCTCAAATTTGTTTGGGAGCTCAGCCGGCCTTTGCTCTGCCAGTCTACGATGTCCGCAGCCCCTTGGAACTGCCTTTTTACATGGGATTGGGGCTTTTGGCTAGCGTAGTTTCCCTAGCTTATACAGAAGCAATTCAATTGGCCGATCGATGTTTTCAAGGAAAAGTCCAAGGATTTGCATGGCTTGGACGACTGCCCCGGCCGGTTCATCCGATCATCGGCGGGGCCTGCGTCGGCTTAGTGGCTCTGCAACTGCCTCAAGTTTTGGGCGTCGGCTACGAAACAGTCCAAGCAATGCTCCAAGATGTCAAGTTTTCTTTACCTTTGCTGCTAGTCCTCCTCTTCGTCAAACTAGCGATGACAGCAATCAGCCTCGGTAGCGGTTTAGTCGGTGGTATCTTCGCTCCCGCGATGTTTTTGGGCGCTTCCCTCGGTTCGGCTTACGGCATCTTTTTGGCAATGGTGCCGGCTTTGGGGGATCACGTTGCGGGCCCTCCCGCGTATGCGATGGTGGGAATGGCCGCTGTGCTCGCCGGTAGTGCTAGAGCACCGCTGACAGCAATTCTGTTGATGTTTGAATTGACTAGAGATTACCGGATTGTGTTGCCTTTGATGGCGGCGGTTGGATTGAGCGTTTGGCTGGTGGAATGCGTCAACCGTCGATCGACCGCCCACAGCCTCAACCTTCAGCAAATGGGTGTAGATGTGGCTGTCAATGAGCCGATCGCAGCTAGGGAACAGTTGCAGGATTGGGAAGATGCTTTGGGCGATCGGATTGTCACAGAGTTGATTTCTTGTCAACTGCCGATCGATGACGAACACAAAGAGGATGAGTCTGTGCTGGCGATCGGCAATGCACATTTGCCGGAAAATGTCAAACCATTACCTGTACCTGAAACAAAATCAGCCGTTTGACGGATCTCAAATCCAATTGTTTCGCCACCAAACCGATAACCTTAAAGCTAAATCTGACAACCATGATATTCATCAACCCAAAAACCGATTACGCCTTCAAAAAAATCTTCGGTTCCTCAGAAAGCAAAGAGATTTTAATTAGCTTTCTCAACGCCTTAATTTATGAAGGAAATTCCACCATTGAAGACTTAGAAATAATCAACCCAAATCTGCCACCAAAAATTGAAGGCTTAAAAGATAGTTATCTGGATGTGAAAGCCCAACTCAGCGACGGGACTTTAGTGATCATTGAAATGCAAGTGCTAAACGTCCAGTCTTTTGGTAAGCGAGTTTTTTATAATGCAGCGAAGACTTATGCCTTTCAATTGGAAGCAGCCCAAGGATATCGACTATTGAAGCCAGTGATTGCTTTGACAATTACTGACTTTGAGATGTTTCCTGATAGTGAAGAATTTATTTCGAGATTTGTGTTAAAAGAAGTCAATAAAAACTTTACTTATCCCGAAAACGAGCTAGATTTAGTGTTTGTAGAGTTGCCGAAGTTTATCAAAGGACAGGAGGAACTTGAAACTTTAGCAGACAAATGGATTTATTTTATGAAAAATGCGAGAAGTCTGACATCAGTTCCCGAAACAATGGATAGTATACCAGAAATACATGAAGCTTTTAATATTGCGAATCAAGCCAAGTTAAGTCGTGAAGAACTGGCAGATTTGGACAGAAGAGAACAGTTTATTTATGACCAACAGGGAGCAATTATTAAGGCGGTTCACGAAGGCATAGAACAAGGGCGAGAAGAAGGCATAGAACAAGGGAGAGAAGAAGGAAGAGAAGAAGGAATGCGAGAAAAGGCGATCGCGATCGCCCGACAATTACTTTCACAGCTAGATAATGACACGATCAGCCAAGTTACGGGGCTTAGCGTTGAGGAGGTGCAGAATTTGCGGGGAGATTCGTAGTTGAAAGTGGGCGATCGAGTCAACCGACGATCGCCCACCGTCAACCCCTCAACATCGCAGACAGTGGCACTACCCTCAAATTTCGTCTAAAATAATCAAAAATTATCAACAAGCCCAGAGGCGCTTAGGTGACTTCTAACGAGGCAACTGCACAAAACGAAAGTCAGAAAATGCCAGGAAAAGCCCCCTTGGGTTCTAGCTACTACGGCTTGTTAGGACTGCATCCTTCCGCATCGCCGATCGACATTAGGCGATCGTACCGCGAACTGAGCAAACTCTATCATCCAGATACCACAGACCTGCCAACCGCAGTCGCTACCGCCAAATTTCAGCAACTTAACAACGCCTACGCCACCCTCAGCAACCCAGAACGTCGTCTCGCCTACGACCTCAAAATAGGCTATTCTCGCATGAACGTGATTCAGCAGCCCCCTGGCTTCGATACTCCGGTTTCCCAATCGCGGGCAAAAAATTTCAACTCGGCTTACCTAGATCCCACGGATCGACCCCTTTCCCCCGGAGAAATATTCGCCCTGTTTATGATGGGATCTACCTTAGTCGGATGTTTGATACTGGCGATCGCGATCGGTCTAATTCGTGGCAGTTAAAATTAAAAAAGATGCCAGCATTTTTAACTTTCCCCTGAAAATTAAGTCTAAAATCCAAAATCTAAAATCTAAAATACGATGACTCTTCCCTCCGCTGACACCCCTTTGTACAACCATCCACTCCCGGAAATCGAGCAGTGGCTAATTAGCCGCGGCTGCGAGCAAAACCGTGGAGAACTCCACTGCTGGCAGATCGATCGACCTACCTGGAAAGCAGAACTATCCCTCGATATCGACCAAGTAACCGTCCGCTACATTGATGGCGGAGCCGACGGCCAAGACATTCAGAGAGCCTTCAAATACTCCCTGTCGCGTCAAGATATTGAAGCTGCTGTTTTCTCAGGGCCATGATCTGATTTTCGATTTTGGATTTTGGATTGGGAATTGAGGGTTGTAATTGTGCGTAACCTCGCGCTACGTAAGGTGCAACCTAAGCACCTTACCGCTATCAATTTGAGAAAGAGAAGATTTATCGAAAATACTCAATCCAAAATCCCCAATTACCAATCAAAAATTCCCAATCGAAAATCGAAAATCCTTAGAGTTTGCCGAATCGACGGCTGCGCTGCTGATAAACAGACAAAGCCCGATGAAACTGGGATCGATCGAAATCCGGCCACAGCGTCTCAGTAATGTAAATTTCCGAATAAGCCATTTGCCACAGCAGAAAATTGCTCAACCGCATTTCCCCACTTGTCCGAATCAACAAATCCGGGTCACAAACATCAGCAGTATACAGATAGCGTTTAAATAAAACTTCATCAATCTCCTCCGGTTGTAACTTGCCCTCCTGCACCTGAGTGGCGATCGCCCTACAAGCCTGTACAATTTCCTGACGCCCCCCGTAATTCGTCGCCACCCGAAACAAAATCCCCTGATTGTGCTGAGTTGCTACCACAGAACGCTCTATTTCAGCCTGCAAAGACTTCGGCAAAGCCTCCAAATTCCCCATAAATTGAATTTGCACATCCTCGTCCACCATCTCCCGCAATTCCTGCCGCAGCTTGCCCTCAAACAAACTCATCAAAAAATCCACTTCCCCGGCCGGCCGCCCCCAATTCTCCGTCGAAAAAGCATAGGCCGTTAAAGCTGGAATTCCCCAATCCTTGCAGCAGCGCAGCAATTCTTTGAGAGCACTAGCTCCTCGGCGGTGCCCTGCAATCCGTGGCAACCCCTTATCCTTAGCCCAACGCCCGTTCCCGTCCATAATTACTGCTATATGCTTAGGCAGTAGTTCTTGTTGCAGATCAGAAGGCAACTTTTCCAAGCAAATTCCTTGACTCATGGTTTTTCCCGATTACCCGATCGGCGCATTATCCGCTTTAACAATGTCACTCCTTTCAATCCTATCTGCCGTCCCAGATTGCCGATCGGAATTGGAGCCACAGCTCTTTCTCCCTCCGACGGAAACAGCTTTGCTTCGAGCAATTCCTTCAGTTTGCTGCTAGTCAAAGGTCGATTTAAAGTTCCCATCTGCGCCAGAGAAATAGAACCCGTTTCCTCCGACACCACCACGCACACGCAAGCTTGCACCCGTTCGGTGATGCCCATCGCCGCCCGGTGGCGAGTTCCCAACTGTCGCGACGCGCTGCGATCGGACAAAGGTAAAATCACCCCCGCCGACACGATCCGCGAAGCTCGAATCAAAACAGCCCCGTCATGGAGCAGAGTTTGTGGTTGAAAAATAGTCTGCAACAATTCCTTAGAAACTTCAGCATTTAGCTTCACTCCTGGAACTGAAAAATCCCGATCGTCGATCGGAGAATCTGTTTCTATAATAAGTAAAGCGCCCGTGCGGTTTTGCGAAAGTTCTTTTACTGCGTCCACAATTTCATCTATTACGCTGTCCGGTTCGGGAGTTGGTCGGCGATCGCGTCCAAACAATTGTACAATTTCCCCCCGACCCAATTGTTCCAGAAATCGGCGAAATTCTGACTGCAATATTACCGCCATTGCCACAGCCGAACCAGTCACCAAGCTGTTGAGGGCAACGTGCAACAGTCTCAATCCAGCCCAGTTGCTCACCGCCGTCGCCAGCATCAAAATAATAAATCCTCGTACCATCCATAGCGTCCGGCGCTCCCCAACAATGACGAGCACCAAATACGCAAGGGTAAATACCAGTCCAATATCGATCGCCTGAATCAATAAGGACTGAACGAGGCCAAAGTCATAACCAGATTGTTGATTGTTCATGGTTCATCGAACCCTACCGCCTGTGAACCGCGAACCGTGATGCACTCGAACCCATGAACCATGAACAGTTGTTATAAGGAATATGCAGAAAATCCCCGCTTTTTTAGACCGGGGAAACGTCAATCCAATCGCGTGACTGAACAAGGCAAAAGTTAAAAGTCAAAAAGCAATCATCGCTAACTAAACATGGATTGTCTTTGTTTTAACTTTTAACCTTTTACTTTTGAGCTGCGAGTCTTTCGGGAAGACGATCGAACCTCAGCAAATCCTGGTAAGTTTCCCGCTGTACGATCGTATTAACTTCCCCATTTCTCACTAAAACCGCCGCCGGTCTGGGCACTCGGTTGTAGTTAGAAGCCATGCTGTAATTGTATGCTCCTGTAGCCGTGACGACCAGGATATCTCCCGGCTGACACTTGGGCAACTTAGCATCTTTAATCAGAATATCCCCTGATTCGCAGTGTTTACCAGCAACTGTGACTGTTTCCGTTAAGGGAGCAGACATTTTGTTGGCTGCGAGAATTCGATAAACTGATTGGTAGGTAATTGGACGCGGATTGTCCGACATACCGCCATCGACTGCTAAATACGTCCGCATTCCCGGAATGACTTTTTGAGAGCCTACCGTGTAAGCTGTGACGCAGGCTGTACCGACGAGCGATCGCCCTGGTTCGCAAAGCAATTTAGGCAATGGCAATTGATGTCGATCGCAAGCTGCTACCACTGCGGAGCAAATTGTACTAGCCCAATCTTGAATGCTAGGAGGATCGTCCGCTTCAGTATAGCTAATGCCTAACCCACCGCCAATATTAATTTCTGCCGCTGGCAAACCATAACTATGTGCTTTTGTCAAGGCTTGAACTATGACTTCGGCTAAATCGTCATGGGGTTGCAGTTCAAAAATCTGAGAGCCGATGTGAGCGTGTACTCCCACGCAAGACAACGACGGCTGCTGGCTGATGAAACTAAAAACTCGATCGAGGGAATTAGGATCGAAGCCAAATTTACTATCGATTTGACCAGTTTGAATATACTCGTGAGTGTGACACTCAATTCCAGGAGTAAACCGCACCATAACTCGTATCGGCTCACCTGTCTTGCTGCTGACACCCAATTTTCCCAACTCTGCCAGAGTCTCCAAGTCAAGCCAATTGTCTGCTACGGTAGTGCAGCCACTTTCGACAGCTAGCTGGATTTCCTCGCGGGATTTGTTATTCCCGTGAAAATAGATTTTGTCGGGATTCACACCGGCTTGTAATGCTGTGTGGATTTCTCCCGCCGATACCACATCTATCCCTAAACCTTCCGAAGCGGCGATCGCACAAATTGCCAAACAACTCCAAGCTTTAGAAGCATAGAGCACTTGAGATTCGCCCGGATAGTACCGTTTAAAAGCATCTCGGTACTGACTGCTAGTCGCCCGCAGCGTTTCTTCATCTAAGATGTACAGTGGCGAGCCAAATTGCTCCACCAAAGCTGTCACCTCGCAGCCTCCTATTTCCAAACGGTCGCGACTGTTAACACTGGCTGTCAGCGGTAAAAGCTCTTGATTGGGCGATCGACTTTCCAGGGCCTCTTTAGACTCAGACAGGTACTGAAGTCCAGATTCCACCCCGATAGATTGAGTTAATACCATCAGCGCAATAACTATCCTTACTGTGTTTCCTAGTTTACAATCGAAGACTGTGCATTTTATAAAAATTAAGCATCTCACCCCAGAGCACCTGCCTAGCGCGGTAGAGCTCGATCAACATTGTTTTGGGGGACTTTGGGCGATCGAAGGCTACAGATGCGAGTTAGATAATCCTAACAGCGATTTATTAGGTTTATGGATATGGGAAACTGAGGACTGTGAATCAGGTCAAAATCGATCGGGCACGGGGACACCACTCCTACAAAACCGGGCGGGCACGGGGGCACCGCCCCTACTCATTGGTGTTGGTTGTTTGTGGGCAATTTTAGAAGAAGCTCACATTACCATGCTGGCAATTCATCCTCAGTTTCAACGTCAGGGTTTGGGACAAGCTCTACTTTGGGCTTTGCTAAAATCTGCTTGTGACAGACAATTAGAGCGATCGACTTTGGAAGTGCGGGACTCAAATTTAGCCGCAGTTTGTCTGTACAAAAAGTTTGGTTTTAAAGAAGCAGGACGGCGGAAACGATACTACCAAGACACTGGAGAAGATGCTCTGGTGATGTGGCATAACAGTCTGGCAAAACCGGAGTTTCAGCAATATTTGGCGGTTGAGAAAGTGCAGATGTGCGATCGGCTGCATGAGAAAAAGTGGCATTGGGCGATCGATAGTTTTGAATTTTGAGTTGAGAATTTTAAGCGGTAAAAAGTTTCATGTTTATATGTGAGCAAAAGAGAGGGTTGTTATGTTTCATCTAAAGTATCGAACACAGCAAAGTGAACCGCCGCTTTCTCCCAGGGAAACGCTGCCCACGATGTACGATTTACCGAGTGAATATCCGGAGGAACCTGGTTTGCCTGATGAGTTTCATTATCGGCAACCGCCGTTGGTAAGTCGCACGTTTTTCCCTCGCAACTGTCTGCCTGGTTTGGTGTTTAGTGCTGGGGATATGAATATTTATTACGATAATTAAGTTTAACTGAGCCGAAGGGTTGGATGCCTGAAATTGAATTAGGGTTAGGTTTGTGGCGAGGTGTTTATGAGGGTTAAGGTTTACTGTCTTAAGCTTTCCAGGACTCTCTTTCGTCCTTCTATTGCATTTGGGTTGTCTGATCTCAATTGAATAGCTGTGTCATAAGATTTGAGCGCTTCTCCATACCGTTCCAAATTCTCCAAAGTAAACCCTCGAATAGTCCAGCTATAAGTATTGTTTGGATTGATTTGAATAGCTCTATCAATAGCAGCAAGCGCTTCGCTATATCGATATAAGCCGTTAAGACAAGAACTTCGTCCAGCATAAGCTTCAGCGTAGTTGGAATTCAGTTGAATACTCTTCTCATAAGCAGCCAGAGCTTCTGCAAATTTCAATTGAGACCATAATTTATAACCTTGGCGATAAAAGTCAAGAGCGCTAGAAGATTCGCTTTGAGGAGATGACAATTCCGATATATGTTGATTGTCGAGCGCAGAATTGTAAAGCCTAACTTCATCAATAAAGCCTTGAAAGGCATTCCAGTCAGGATGATTTCCAATTGCAATCGGACGTTCTGAAGCTTGAAGCGTACCGCTACTTGCTACTGAGTCTGCCAGTTGACCGTTGATATAAATCAAAAGTTTTTGACCGTTAAAAACACCGACGACATGAGTCCAAACACCTGTGGTAGCTGCTGCTGAAACCTTGACTGGAGTTCCCAGCGTTCCACCAGGCAACGCTACGGTAAAAACGAACTTCCCATCTTCAATCAACAGCATATACGAGTCCTTTGCATACCACTTGTTTACAATAGTTTGTAATCCAGAAATTCGTAAAGGTTTGACCCAAGCTGCAACGGTCATCTGATTTGTAAAGTTGAACCTAGATTGAGAGGGAATTTCAATCAAGTCATCAACACCATCAAAGTATCCTGAATATCCAAAACGTCCGTTTGCACAGGTAACGCCCCGAATGCTCGTTCCCTGTACTAAATTATCTAATTCATCGGGAAGCAGCGGTTTCCCCACACCTTGACATAAGTCGAAATTCCAGTATGCCACTAGAGAAGATTGTACCTGCTTAACACCCGTTAGTTTGGTATCCTCAGTAACCTGTTTAGGACTGGCAGTTTTTTCAGCTTTTTTACTGCTTAAACCGATCAAATTCGTGCCAATGACAGCGAAAACACCAAGGATAGCTAACCCTACTACAGGAACAGCTATCCTGGGTTTCATGGCACGACCTAGAGTTTCTAACCAAGTGGCATTACCGACAACATCAATCGGCCTCAGTGCTGCCAAAGCAACAGCCGCATCGGCATAGCGATTTTTCAGATTGGGTTCCACCATTTTGGTCAGCCACTCAACAAAGCGCGGCTTCAATTTGGGAACTAATTTCTTGAACTCAAACCGATAGTTGTCATCAATTAACTTGCCAGCATCAACAGAACGAGTACCAGTCAATAAACAAATCAGCGTTGCCCCTAAACTATATAAATCTGACGCTTCCGTCAAAGAACGACCAAACTGTTCTTCTGGCGGCATAAAACCCACCGTTCCCGCTGCGACGCTGCTAAGCGCCATTTCCCCACCCCGAATGCGGGCAAAACCAAAATCAATTAGATAGGCATTTAATTGCTTGTCCACCAAAATATTATCTGGTTTAATATCTCGATGAATAAGCGGAGGAGTCCGCTTTTGCAAGTAAACCAAAATTTCTAATACCGACACAGCAATTTGCTGAATTTGTTCAGGAGTAAAGCTGCGTCGTTCCGCTAAAGATGGCGCATTTTTATATTCCTGCACCAGACAAAAGCCCGATGAAGTTTCAAACGAATTCAGATAGCGGGGAATCCGGGGATGATTTAATTGTTGCAGCAGTTCAATTTCCCGTTGATAAGCTTTATAACCCGACCAGTCAGCACCCGCTATAGCAAAACGGAATTCTTTAGTTACTACCTGTCTCTCCTTGTTAAGGTCAGTTGCCAGGTAGATAATGCGCCCTGCTTCCCGGTTACGTCCTAATTCTCGGATAATTTGATACCCGTGGCTGGTAAAGTCTGGATGGTTGCTCATAAGTTTAGTGGCTTCTGGGTAAAGGCTTGACTCAAATTGAGCTGGGTGTTTGGGAGTTCAACGAAGGAGCGATCGCTTTCTACGAAAAACTCGGCTACGAAACAGCCTACCGAAAAAATGTAGAAGTCACTGAAGAGAAGGTCTTGATCGCGCCCATCGAACCAATAACTTTTGTAAAAAAACTGCCCTACACTTCGGTAACTACCACTTTTGCAGCTACATGATAGCCCAAAAGATTGTGCTAGAATCCTCAATACATAGTCGTAGGTTGGACACAGGCCGAGAAGAGCAATCTTCTTGCAGTCTAGGGGAGGTTGTAGGTCAGCCACCATTTGGGTCTTCCCAGTTGAAAGCCACCCTGCAACATGAGCCTGGAATCTGCAACCGCAGCCGAGTGCAACCGGAATTGATATCAAAACCAAAGAAACCGGGTTTTTTACCAAATTTGCGTGTCGTTACCAAGAATTTCGCAAAAACCCGTTTCTGACTACCCGCGAACAGTCAATTGTCAACTGTCAACACAAAAAAAAGATGCTGCCCTCAAGTGAGGGCAGCTATTCAATCAAGTAAAGCATTTTAAAGTCTCTCAAAACTTCTGGATTAACCTTCAGTATTTCCCGATTTGTTCGGCAATTGCAAGTCATCAGGATCTACATAATGACAAACTGCTTTGTCCATGCAAATCAAGGCCCAACCGGATTTATCAATGCTCATCAGCTTGTAGGATGCTGGTTGAATGAAGAAACCTTTGTGATTGCGAGTCGCTGGTTTGATATTAACGTGGTTTTCAGTGCTCATAGTCTTAAAACTCCTGGTATTGTGTTGTTGACTAAGCTTGTATTTGGCTGGGCTGATTGCTGAATCGTGTGACGCCCCTACACCAGTCGCCAGCGATCTGGTTTGGGTTTCAGAGTCCTGTCAAGGATATCTAGAACTTCCTTCAAGGTACTCCAATTGTTTCCCTCTACAGCATTTTAGAGTGAGGAATGCGTCTTGCCCCACTGTTCGTATTAGCTAAGTTTCCAAATACTAGCACTGCTATTCTGAGATTTCCATAAAGTTATTTATTGATTTATTACGATATCGTAATAAACCTCAAAGCCGATTTCCGCGATCCCCGCGCAAAAATCGACTGGTTTCCGTGGTTATGGCTCAAACAGCCATTGCTGGACGCGGGTGAGGCTCTTCCAGTCGGGTTTTCTGCTTAACCCTTCTTCAAAGTTCTTTTTCACTTCTTCGAGCAATTCGTCGGATGCCATCAGGAGTTGCTGAGTCACTTCTACATGAGGCCGCACACCTTTTTCTTTGAGATCCAGGATTGCTATTGCTAGGTTGATCCGCGCTTGGGGGTCGTGAGGGTTCAATTTAACGGCGGTTTTGGCTGCTTTTTGAGCGGATGAGGGCTTATCTTCCAATAGGTAAAGCCACGCGAGGCTAGCCCAAGCATTGCCATTTTTCGGCGCTTTCTCGCACACTTCTTTGAATACGGGAATCAAATCTTTGGGGGCTTCGCCTGCTTGGTAGCGATCGAAACCGTCTTTAAACAATTCTTCAGGGGTCATTCGATTTTGGATTTTGGATGTTGGACTTTGGATTGAAAAGGGCATGGGGCAATTAACAATTGTTTGCCCGATGCCCTGTTTTCAGTTGGTAGGGTGCGTCAGAACAGAGAAACCTGTTAAATCGACATAATTAATGTCTGACGCACCTTACTTACAAATTGATTGAACTATTTTTCAGGTTTTATGTAGAAAAGGAACTGCCACAGCCGCAAGTTTGAGTGGCGTTGGGGTTGGTAAACTGGAAGCCGCCGCCGATCATGGCGTCGCTAAAGTCGAGTACCAAACCGTAGAGATAGAGGATGCTTTTGCGATCGCACACTACCTGAAAGCCTTCGTAATCGAACACTTCATCGTCTGATTTGACAGTGCTGGGGTCTGCAAAATCCATCACGTAGGACATACCAGAACAACCGCCCTGCCGCACTCCTACGCGCAAACAGAGGTCTTTGCCTTGTTTTTCTCTGAGGCCTAAAACTTGACGGACTGCGGAGTCCGTCATTTGAATGCCCCGCTTTTGTGAAGTGGCTTGAGTCATTTTGCGAACTCCTTGTTCAATGCTAAGAGTTTCATCTTATTCGTTCATTGTACAGGAGTCGAGTAGCTTCGGCTCTTGAGAGGCGCTCTTGTCCCCCCGTTTCCCCATAGGGTTTATGATTGAAAAGCAGCGGTTGACCCTTTGTGGCACCGCAACCATGCTTCACCCAACGGGCTTACTCTAATGGCAGCGCTGAATCGCTCTACTCTTCGTCGGCTACAAAACTTACCTCAAATTCCCAGCGTGTGGGAGGGCGATCGCCGACCCTTGTCTAATGCTGACTCACACATGATGATAGACGAGGATGACATCCTAGAAGGTGGTGGTGAGTGTATTCTCTGGGTGGATGGCTCTGAAGGAGTTGTGAGGGCTATGGATATGGTGGCCCCAGATGCCGGCCCAGAGGCGATCGTCCGCGCCTTGCTACGCGCAATGGAACATCCTCAAAGTCCGGGCCCCGCAGTCCGTCCCCAAAAAATAGTAGTCAAAAACCGAGAAATTCAATTTTACCTCCGGGGCGTACTTCAAGATTTAGGAATTGCGATCGACTATGTGCCGGAATTGCCCTTAATTGACGAAATATTTCGGGGAATGGAAGAAGTCGCAGTCAATCGGCCTCCCGAGTTGCCACCTCAGTACGCTGAAGTGTTAATGGAAAAAGCAGCTCAAATTTGGCATGACGCTCCGTGGCGGACTTTGAGCGAACACCAAATTATTTCTATTGAAATCAATCAGTGGGATGTCGCCAGCCTGTACGTGTCCGTACTCGGCCAAGGCAGAATGGATTATGGAGTTTTGCTATATCGCTCCCTAGAATCCTTGAAGCGGTTTCGAGAGCGAGTTGTCAACGATGACTGTTTTGAAGATTTAGAACAGGCTTTTTTAGGGCAAGACTGTTTGTTTCTCACCTTTGAAAGTGCTGCCGATATCGATGAAGACGACGAGGATGAAATTGATTTAGCCGATTTGCCTCCATCGGAAATTGAGCCGAATTTTGGCAACTTGCATCCTTTAGAAGGATTGCGATCGATTCTTTATGAAGAAGAAGCCCTGACAATGTTAGTTGCTCTCGAAGCATTTCACCGCTTTTTCCGCAATGGCCGCCGTAAACTTGGAGCAGAAACATTTCCAACTCTCAGCAGCCGCTACCGCATCCCTGTTCCGCAGTCTGACGGAGAAATTCAGCAGGTATCCGTTAAAGTTTCGACGATGCCTGATGTGTCCGACGAATTATTAGATATGCTCAGTGATGACGATGATGACGATGACGATGATGAATTTGAAATGCCGTTACTGCGGGACGATTTAGTGCCACCAAATTCATTTTTGAGTCTGGGTGCGGTACCTTGGGAAACGGTAGAGTTCCTGCGCGCAAGTGTCCAGTTTCACCAAGGTGCTGAAATGGATATTAATACCGCCGGAGATGGTTTACCCGTGGTGATGATCCAAACTTCTAATCCGAAGGCGAAAACGATGATTCAGGATTTAAAAGAAGCTGGAGGGGTAAAGGCAATTGGTTTTAATCCGGGCGAAAATCATTTTCAAGATGAGCAATATGACTTGGGTATTTTGCAAACTAAAAACGGGGATTTGTACTTATTTGGGGAGTTTAATGAGAACGATCCGGTGCATCAGGAAGCTCGCAAAAAGTGGGATCGCCGCTGTAAATCAACGAATGGTTGGTGCGGTTTGATTATTGCTAAAGGGTTGATGGGTGCTTCTCGCGGTCAGCCTCAGTTTAAGGATATGGTCGCTTTGCTTGAGGTGCGCTGGGTATCTGCTAAAGATTTGGGAATTGGGCCGCTTCAGTTGATGCCGATGTTTTGAAGGAAGGAAGAAGGAAGAAGGAAGAAGGAAGAGGGAATATGTAAAAGTAATATGTAAGGTGCGCACTGCGCACCCTACTTTTTGGATTAGTAAGGAGAACGATCGTGTCAAATTCTAACAATCTAAAGCGAGAAGTATTGGTTGCTCTTGATGCCGAGTTTGCGGAAAAGATAGACGAGTTGACTGATAATTGGACGGAGGCGATCGAACAGGCTCTCCGTCTCTGGTATGCTAAGCAAATCGAAGATAAGTTGCGGCAGTTTTATCAAAACCGCAGCCAAGAAGATATTGAGGATGAAAAAGAGTGGTTTAATTTGGTAGAGGAACAGATAGAAGAAACCTGGAGCAGCGATGGACTCTAACTCAACAGCGAACACTTATCCACGGCAAGGTGAGATTTACCTTTCAAGGGCTTTGCGTCAGTTAGGAGATACCAAAAAAAGACCTGTAGTTGTGGTTTCTCCCGATATCCGCAACGAGTTTACAGATTCTGTAATTGTTGTTCCTTTCACAAGTAATCTTGCAGGAGTAGAAAATCCTACTCGTGTCTTGATTCCGGCGGGTGAGGGAGGATTGCAAGCTGATTCTCTAGCTGTATGCGAAAATGTTTCTGCTTTGTGACACACATTCCTAGAACAAGGCCCTTATGGTCAAATTAGTGCTGTGTCTTTGGCGAGAATTCAGAGGGCGGTACAAGTGTCGATCGGCATTTACGAACTTTAATCATATTTCTGATATTCTAAAATTTGTTACAATTTGTAAAATTACTGTAAAGGATAAGTAAAATGCGGGTTGCGATCGCAGGTGCGGGACTGGCTGGAATGACCACAGCCGTCGATTTAGTGGATGCTGGCCACGAAGTAGAAATTTTTGAATCTCGTCCTTTTGTAGGCGGTAAAGTGGGTAGTTGGGTAGATCCCGACGGTAATCACGTTGAAATGGGTTTGCACGTATTCTTTGGATGCTATTATAACTTATTTGCGCTGATGAAAAAAGTGGGAGCATTTGACGATTTGCTCCTCAAACAACACGTCCACACTTTTATCAATCAAGGTGGCGAAACTGGTAGTTTAGATTTCCGGTTTCCTGTCGGTGCTCCTTTGCACGGGTTGAAGGCATTTTTCACTACATCTCAGCTATCGGTACAGGACAAAATCCAAAATTCGATCGCCCTGGGAACTAGCCCGATCGTCCGAGGTTTGATAGACTTTGATGGAGCAATGAAAACCATCCGTAATTTGGATAAAATCAGTTTTGCTGATTGGTTCCGCAGCCACGGCGGCAACCAAAACTCCCTCAAAAGGATGTGGAATCCGATCGCCTACGCACTGGGTTTTATCGACACTGAAAATATTTCAGCCCGGTGTATGTTGACAATTTTTCAATTCTTTGCTACCAAAACAGAAGCATCGATGATGCGAATGTTGGCAGGTTCTCCTAGCGAATATTTACACAAACCAATTGTGGAGTATTTGGAAAGCAAAGGTACGAAAATTCACACGCGGCGCCGAGTGCGAGAAATTCAGTTTCAAGAAGGTACAGAAACTCAGGTAACGGGTTTGGCAGTTGCTAGTGGTGAAACGGAAGAAACTATTACTGCTGATGCTTATGTTTTTGCCTTAGATGTGCCGGGAATTCAGAAAATATTGCCTCCAGCTTGGCGGAAGTGGTCGGAATTTGACAATATTTATAAGTTGGATACAGTGCCTGTAGCGACAGTCCAATTACGATTCGACGGTTGGGTGACGGAATTGAAAGATGAAGCGCAGCGCAAACAGTTGAGTCATGCTGTGGGAATTGATAATTTGCTATATTCGGCGGATGCTGATTTTTCTTGTTTTGCTGATTTGGCGCTGACAAGTCCCAAGGATTATTATAAGGAAGGGGAAGGTTCTTTGTTACAGTTGGTGTTGACTCCTGGCGATCCGTTTATCAAACAGAGCAATGAGGCGATCGCCCAACACGTACTCAAGCAAGTTCAAGACTTATTCCCATCAGCGCGGGAATTAAATATGACCTGGTACAGTGTAGTTAAGCTCGCTCAATCTCTGTATCGCGAAGCACCAGGTATGGATGTTTATCGCCCCGCTCAAAAAACGCCGATCGCCAATTTCTTTCTAGCAGGAAGTTATACTCAGCAAGATTATATTGATAGCATGGAAGGAGCAACTCTTTCAGGACATCAAGCGGCTAAGGCAATTCTCGAAGCTTACAGTCATTAATTATTGGTTTTCTCTCGTTCCCAGGCAGAGCCTGGGAACGACGATTGGGAGGCTCTGCCTCCAATATTCGAGAGAAAAAGTGAAGCGTCTAGTTGCGGTATTAGCAGCAAAAGCGAGGCGGAGCCTCTGGATATGCGTTCACAGGCTCTGCCTGGGAACGAGCAAATAAACGAGAAACATTCCACAATCTAAAATCTAAAATAGTATGACTGATTGGTTAGAACATAGTGTACAAGTAGAAGTAGAAATTCCCATTGAATTAGCGTGGAAACTTTGGTCTGATTTAGAGCAACTGCCGCGTTGGATGAAGTGGATTGAATCAGTTTTGATTCTTGAAGATAACCCGGAATTGTCTCGCTGGAAACTCGCAACTGGTGGTTTAGAATTTAGTTGGCTTTCTCGGATTATCAAATTAGTACCGAATCAGATTATGCAGTGGGAATCGGTAGACGGTTTGCCAAATCGAGGTGCAGTTCGGTTTTACGATCGCAAAAATAGCAGTATTGTTAAACTAACTGTAGCCTATGGAATTCCCGGCTGGCTGGCGAAATTGATGGACAATTCATTTGTGGGGCGCGTAGTTGAATCGACTCTTCAGGCTGACTTAGAAAGATTTAAAGAGTATGCTCTAAAAGTTAAAGCAACATCTTAAATTCTGAGGACGACTGTCCTTTGGTTTTTAATTGTAACGCGAAGGTCGATCGCCCTTCCACACCCCTATCATTAGAGATATCCTGCTGATTCCTCCCTCGGTTGGTTATGAGTTATTGCCTAAACCCCGCTTGTCAAAACCCGCAAAATGCCGATCGAACCCAATATTGCCTGAGTTGCGGCTCCAAACTGTTGCTCAGAGAGCGTTACCGCGCCATCAAACCCCTAGGCCGCGGCGGTTTTGGCCGCACTTTCTTAGCAGTAGACGAAGATAAACCATCGAAACCGCGCTGTGCTATTAAACAGTTTTTTCCCTTATCTCAAGGTACTAGCAGCGCCGAGAAAGCAGCAGAATTATTCAACCGAGAAGCGGTGCGACTGGACGAGTTGGGGAAACACCCGCAAATTCCCGAACTACTGGCGCACTTTCAGCAGGAACGTTATCAGTATTTGGTGCAGGAATTTATAGAAGGTCAAAATTTACAGCAAGAATTGGCCGGCGCTGGGGCTTTTAGCGAAAATCAGATTCGTAGTTTGCTGAATGATTTATTGCCAGTATTACAGTTTGTACACTCGCGTAGTGTAATTCACCGAGATATTAAACCGCCCAATATTATCCGCCGCCGGATTTCTCAACCTTCGATTATTTATACTTACCCCACATTAACCGGGGAATTAGTTTTAGTTGATTTTGGCGCTGCAAAACTTGTGGAGGGTTTGAGAGAAACTGGTACTGTTATCGGTTCTCCCGAATTTGTTGCGCCGGAACAAATTAGAGGTCAAGCAGTTTATGCCAGCGATTTGTATAGTTTGGGAGTAACTTGCATTTATTTGCTGACTCAAATATCTCCTTTTGATTTGTTTGATATCAATCAGGATGCTTGGGTTTGGCGAGACTTTTTGAAGGTTCAAATCGATCCGAAATTGGGGATAATCCTCGACAAAATGATCGAAGCGAGTCTCAGTCGTCGGTATAAATCTGCAACAGATGCGATCGAAGATTTGCAATCACATCAGGCGGCGGGCGCGGGGGTACCGCCCCTACCAGTGCCTGTAATTCCTGTGCCCCAGAGGATTCTTGCGGTGCAGAATGCAGTGCCGCCAACAGTTGCAGGCACAATTATGCCAGTGCCGCCGATGCAGCGGGTTGTGCCCGCACGCGCGCCCACTTGGAGGTGCGTTCATACTCTGGTAGGGCATTCAAATGCTGTCACTTCGGTAGCTTTCAGTCCTGACGGTGCGACTTTAGCTAGCGGTAGCGAGGACAAGACTATTGAGATGTGGAAGTTGGAGACTGGTAAGCGGTGGTACACTCTCACGGGTCATTCTGACTGGGTGACTTGTGTGGCGTTTAGTCCTGATGGCGCGACTTTGGCTAGCGGCGGCCGTGATAAAACAATTCAAATTTGGGATTTGAATAAGGGTAAGTGGTGGTACGCTTTGACGGGTCATGCTGACAGGGTTTCTGCTGTGGCCTTTAGTCGGGATGGCCTGGTTTTGGCGACGGGGAGTCGGGACAAAACTGTGCAGTTGTGGAATTTGAATAAGGGAAGGCGGATGTTGGCTTTGAGTGGTCACGCTGGCGGGGTGGAGGCGGTGGCTTTTAGTGCTGGCGGGGAGTTTTTGGCGACGGGGAGTCGGGACAAGACTGTGCAGTTGTGGGATTGGCAAAATGGTCGATCGATTTGTACTCTGGCCCAGCACGGGGATTGGGTGCGGGCGATCGTTTTTGCGACCCCCCCCAGCCAGGGCGGGCACGGGGGCACAGCCCCTACAAGGGGGGGAGTAGGAGAAGGATCATCGATTTTGGCGACGGGGAGTCGGGATGGTACGGCGAAGCTGTGGCGGGTGGATGCACAGGGGCGAGGGACGCTGTTGCGGAGTTTCCGGGACAATTCTGGGGATGTTTTGTGTGTGGCGTTCAGTCCTGATGGTCGGGTTTTGGCGACGGGGAGTCGGGATGGCACGATTTATTTGTGGGATGCTGAGGGCGGGGGTTTGTTGGAAATTCTGGCGGGCCACGCAGGGGAGGTTTTGTCGGTGGCGTTTAGTACGGATGGGGGGAGTTTGGCTAGCGGTGCGGGCGATCGAACTGTGAAGATTTGGCGGGCGATCGAGGATTAGGGGAAATTTAATATTTATGCTTGACAGGCGATCGAAGGTTGTGCTAAGTTACTAATTCGTGAGGACGCATAGCTCAGTTGGTTAGAGCACTACGTTGACATCGTAGGGGTCACTGGTTCGAGTCCAGTTGTGTCCATGAATTTGAATCTTTTATAAATCAAGGGTTTTAGGTTTCCCATCTCAATAAGAGTTCTATTTTTCGCTCAGTTCTACACGAAGGGTGACAGAATAAGTCAAGGTCAGACATTCTGTAAAATAGGGGGAAAAATCAAATGGCTTACAGTGATTTTACTTTAGAAAAAGTGCAGAAAGCTTTTGATTTAACTATTTCAGAAGACTTGGATATTTTTGCCAACGTTCCTGAGTTACAACCTAGTATTTCACTCACTAATTTTTTAGCAGATCATGCACAACTGGCATTAAAAATTAACACTGAAAAAGCGCGATCGGAAATGATTATTGCGCCGATTTTGCTGGAGTTCAGAAAAGAGGCTTTATCAAAAATAAGCTTATTTTCGGGAGTGGATTTTAATGTCGATTCTGAACGGGGATTAAACGGAACCTGCGACTATATTATTAGTAATTCTACGGAACAGTTATTTGTTAAATCTCCGGTCATTATTCTGGTAGAAGCTAAAAAGGAAAATATTGTAGGAGGATTAGGTCAGTGCACTTCAGAAATGTTAGCTGCTCAAGTTTTTAACGAACGGGAGGGGAATAAAATTCCAGTTATTTTAGGGGTTGTTACTTCAGGAAATATTTGGAAGTTTTTACAGTTAGAAGAAAAGCAACTCAGAGTTGACGCGACAGAGTATTATCTGAAAGATGTCAATAAAATTTTAGGCATTTTTGCAGATGGAGTAAAATAAATCTGATAATTTTAAGTGTTCAGGCGATCGATCGCGAGTGATGGAGTTGTGCTAGATTTAGCGATCGTGCGGATGTATAGCCAGTGGTTGGATTGAAAAGGTGAAAAGGGCGATCGGATTTGCAGCCCACTTTTTTATAGATGAGTAATGTAGTAGATAAGTAATATCACCCATTAAAAATTAAATATCACGTTGTGATTATAACAAGTCGAATAAAGAGGGGTGTCCTACACTCCATTTAGATATTTTACGCTTATTACTAACATCACAATCTTCAGGTTTCCCCTTTTGTTTTCCCTGCTTTGGATGAGTTGGTCTGACTACTAGCCAATCTTCTTTTCTTTCAAGCAAACCAGCAAAATAAAACCAGGACAACATTTTGCTGGCGTAATCGCTTAAAGTTTTTTGGTTCATTTCTTTTCCCTCAAACCATATTTCTCCGAGCAATTTATGAAATTCATCTTGCCACATCGATTCACCTGGATTCAGTTTTTCGTACATTTTTTTGATAACTACATGAGCCTCAATTTTTTCCGCTAATTCTTCAGCTATTTCCTCATTTTTTAAATTTAAAAATATCTCTGATGCTATTATTTTATCGTTTTCCTTATTTCTTGTTACTTGAAAAAAGTTTTGCAAATCCAGAACAGCATTTGTAACTATGCCATTCCCATATTCCGATCCACTTGCTAAGTCGGATATTGTTTCACAACTCTTAAGTAATCTAAAGATTTTTAAAAGAGTTGAAATCTTAGTTCGGGGTCTATAGCTTATTATCATTTCAGGTAGTTTACCATCCAACATAAATTCACGAAATATATCCCAGTAGATTTTATAGTTTTCCCCAGTTTCAATAACTAGCTTGCTTTTTAAGAGGCTACTAATTACATCTTTATTAAACTCGCGGCGTACATCCATCTTAGAAACTGGAGAAAATTTAGCTATATACTTTAAACACTTATCATCTCCAGTGATAATAGCTCCCTGAATATCTTTATTAAAGCTTGTTTCGATATCAGACTTGGTTATCACCTTGTTCTGGTCTGGATCAAGTTTAGATTGATCAATATCTTGATTATAAAGTTCACCGCACTCTCTTTTTAAGTACCAAGGTTGATTGAACCAAGGTTGACTAGAAAGATTGTCACGCAACGAAGTGGCTTTTGTAATTATTTCTAATTCCTTATCTTTCTTAGTTGTTACATATTCCTGAAATCCATCTAATAATTCTAATGATTCTGACTCAGAAAATTCAGCCAACTTAATATTTTTTAGTCGCTCTTGTAGCTTTTCCCATGTAGAAGATGCTGGATGTTCTGGGGGTAAATGAACATCGGTTCTCCAGCAAAAACCTAAAACTATATTCTTTTTTAAAGAATCAATCTTATACGCTGCTTCCTCAAACAACCCGTAAAGAGATGAAAGTGTATCTTTAGTCAAGATTTCTTCAAATTGATCGAAAAAGATTACAATCACCTTACCACTATTTTCAAGGTTTT
>ENA-OFCE01000360-OFCE01000360.1-metagenomes-genome-assembly--contig:-NODE-360-length-30929-cov-5.267409_pt1 | contig 30929 bp, 27 predicted proteins | sample MGYA00153388_OFCE01 | MGnify analysis MGYA00153388 | reverse complement strand
ATGTTTCTAAATTGGCTAAAGGCATATATGTGGTACATGTACAATCGGATAAAGGTGTTTTGAGGGAAAAATTGATGGTGGAATGAGTTATGAGTTATTGGGAGTTTAGAAACGCTATTAAATAGCTGAAATTTTTGTTCAACTATGAATTTTAGTTCAGCTTATGAATCCTTTGATTAAGCTTCGAGATTTTAACTTCAATAAAAAGATTTTTACAATCATGAAACTCAACTCATAACTTATCTCTCATAATTTTTAACTTTTTTTTAAAAAACTCAAGATTCAATTCTCCTCCATCCATTCCACATACTTTTTTATTCCTTCAGCAATACTGGTTTTAGGTGCATAATGCAGTAATTGTTTTGCTTTAGAAATATCAGCAAAGGTTAATTTTACATCTCCTGGCTGCTCGGGTGCATAAATAATTTCAGCTTTTTTACCAACTGCACTGGCAACTTCCTGCAATAAATCTTTTAATAAAACTGGATTATTATTCCCCAAATTTATAATTTCATATACAGATGAATTAGCATTTAAATAATTTAAAGCTAAAATAATACCTGTAACCGTATCATCAACATAGGTATAATCACGCCCAGTACTCCCATTGCCAAACAACGTAACTGGCTGATTATTCTTTAATGCCGTTATAAATTTATTTATCGCCAGATCTGGTCTTTGCCCTGGACCATAAACAGTGAAAAAACGCAGGTTTATAATGGATAAATGATGGATAGTATGATAGGTATAATTTAATAATTCAGCAGCAATTTTGCTTACTGCATACGGGGAAATTGGTCGGGATAAATCCGCATCTTCTTTCACCGGAAAGGTAGCTGCATTCCCATAAACAGAAGAGGAAGAAGCAAAAACCAGTTTATTGATTTTATATATTCTCATAAATTCTAGAATATTTTTTGTACCGGTTACATTAGCATCTATATAATCTTGCGGATGCTCTATGGAAGGCCTCACGCCTGCTTTGCCTGCCAAATGCAGAACAGCATCTGGCTTAGAATCTGAAACTTTTTGGTACCAATCCGTTAGGGTAATATCTCCTTCAATAAATGTAAAACTTGGATTTGAAATAATCGATCTTAGGTTATTCTCTTTTAAATAACGTGGATAGAAAGGATCAAAATTATCTATTCCTATAACGGTATACCCATCCGAAATTAATTTTTTACACAAATGCGAGCCAATAAAGCCCGCACAACCTGTTACAAAAAGAGAAGCCATATCGGAAAATTACGAAATTAAGTGTTGGTTGAAGCAATCATTTCTCGAAAGAAATTCTCATAGTTTTTAATAGTTCTATCTATCGAAAAATCGACAAAAGCAGTTTGTTTCCCTGCTTCGATAAAATTATTTCGTAGCGTTTCATTCTGCAATAGTTTCGCTATTTTTTCTGCCAATTGATTGGTATTGCCATCATCAAACAAAAAACCATTTTTTCCATCTTGCACCAAATCAGGATTACCTGCTTTGTTGGTAGCAATCACCGGAACTCCCATAGCCATTGCTTCTAACAAGGATTGAGACAGGCCTTCTGTGTCCGATGGTAAAATATTGATGGTAAAAAGTGTGTAAAAGGTAAGAGTAGTTATTTGATTTTCAGTGCCTGTAAAAATTACCCGATGTTTATTCTTTAGTAAATCAACCAGTGGCGAAAGTTTATCATTCATGTTAATTCCAACAAAGAAAACAACGCATGGAATTTCTACTTTTTGCAAGGCAATTAACAACTGTTCTTGTTGTTTCAATCGGGAAACACATCCAATTATATTCTTTTCGTTTTCAATCTTGTATTTCGTTATTAACGAATGTTTTATATCGGAAACTGGAAGGTCATACTTTTTTTTTGGAGTGCCATTAAAAATAACTTTTAATTTGTTTGAATTAAATCCACGCCTCACAAATTCTCGTTTTATTCCTTCACTTACGCATACAATTTTATCGGCTGTTAATTCATAAAAAAAACGTTGAATCCATGGTGTATTTACTGGCATTTGTCTGCGAGTATGAATTAGTTTAAAATCTAATCCAAACATCCATTTTGCAAATGCAGATGTAAAACGATCATAGGTAGATTGGGCATTTATTAATTGAATATCATATTTTTTTACCACTTCTTTTATTTGGCGCATATTGGTCAAATCTGTTCTGCCGCTAAAAGTCATTTCCTCTCTAATTACTTTTGAATCTGCTACTAGGGTATAAAGCAAACTTTCTTTTCGGCAGCCTAAAACCACAATATGGCCTAATGCAGCCAAGCCCAAACTCAAATAAGAAATAGAATTGGTTGATCCAGCTACATCACCTTGATAGGTTATAATAAGTATTCTGAGAGGATTTTGAAGCTTTTCAGACATTAATTTTCGTCGTCTTCTTCTTCTTCACTTATTGATTTTGCCAATTCGGTACTAGATGGTTTTCCAATAGTTTTATAGGTATTTTCTCCTTTTAAAATGGAATTATATAATGCTTTGTTTTTAAATATTTTAAAGGCTTCTGCAAGCTCAACATCATATTTAAAAGATGCTTCTAATCTTCCATTCTGAAAATAATAACGCGAAGCAATTTCATATTCTAACAACTGCTTTATTTGGCTTTTGTATTGAATTAAATCGTCTTTTTTATTCTCTTCAATTTTTGCTAATAAGCTTTTATATTCATTCTCAATACCTGCAAAATAATTTTCTTTCTCAGCAATTTTTTTAAACTCACTCATCGATTTTTCGCTTTTAGTTGAATAATCGATGTTTTTTGTCTCCGCAAATTTTACAAATTCATCATATTCAGCATCACTTAATCTAAAATCTTTAGGCTTAGCAATACTTGCATTTTTTAATTTGTAAAGGGTAGCATAATCAAAATTCACATATTTGGAAGTAAGCGTGTAGCTGATTTTATGAAAAACAGGTCGCTCCGTTGTAATGTCTGGATAAATTCCACTTCCATCATAAACTGATCTGCCGTTTAATGTTTTATACTCTGATATCAATGAATCGGCTACCCGATCTACGCTTCCATCTGCTCTACGGTGTGTATAATCCAGCGCTTGAATACAACGACCAGATGGAGTATAATATTTGGCAATAGTTACTTTCAGTAAAGAATTATAGGTTAATGGTAAGGTTTGCTGAACGAGTCCTTTTCCAAAAGAACGTTGCCCAACGATAACTCCCCTATCCATATCCTGAATAGCTCCGGCAACAATTTCGGATGCCGATGCTGAACCACGATCGGTTAATACGATTAATGGAATTTTTAAATCAATCGGTTCGTTCTGTGCAATGTGCAATACGTTTCCTTCTCTATTTCTTCCTTTTTGAGTTACAATAGTTGATCCTTTAGGAACAAACAAATTGACAATTTTTACCGATTCTTGTAGTATTCCACCTCCATTACCTCGCAAATCAAACACTAAAGCTTTTACATTATTTTTTTCTTTTAGAGATTTTAATGCATCAGCCACTTCCTGCCCTGAGTTCTCCAAAAATTGAACTAATTTAATATAGCCTACCGAATCATTAAGCATACCAAAATATGGTACATTTTTAAACTTAATATCTTCTCGTGTTACTAATTTTTCGATAGAAGGGGATTCTCCGGCTCTGCTTACTATAATCTTTATGGTACTATTTCTCTGTCCTTTCAATAATTCACTCAACTCATCCGATGTTTTTGAATTCACAGGCATTCCGTTTACATTAATAATTTCGTCACCAACGCGAATGTCTGCTTTTTGCGCAGCAAAGTTTTCATATACTTCCAACACAATTAACTTTCCATCTTTTTTACCAATTGATGCTCCAATTCCGCCATATTGAGAATTGACAAAGTTCATTTTATAATCTTCCAATTCAGACTCTGGAATATATTGAGTGTATGGATCCAGAGATTTCAACATGGCATCAATTCCCGCCTTTATTAATTTAGAAGGCTCAATATCATCTACATAGCTACTATTCAATTCGCGATATAGGGTGATGAAAATGTCCAGATTCTTGGAAATCTGAAAATAATCGCTGGTAAATGAAAGGGTAAATAAGGAAGTTGACAAAATTGCCAACGAAATGAAATAATTTTTGAATTTCTTTATCATAAACAAAAAAGTTATCGGAAAAAGTCTAAAGTATTAAATTTAATTAGTGATAATAGATAGAAACGGCTTTTTTGTTTATTAATTCTAATAAACAGATTATTTATCGAAAAAAGAAAAACTTCGATTAAATGATCGAAAAATTATCCACCATTTTCATCCTTTGGCGCATTTGTATCAATCAAAGCACCTTTCAATTTTTCGTTTTTAGTAATACCCGAAAGTATTTGAATATTAATTCCGTCAGAAAGGCCTGTTTTTACCAAACGCTTTTCATAAATCTGAACTCCTTTTTCAACTTCCACATAGGTAGAATCTTTGCTTACGGTCAAAACACTTTCTTTAACTGCTAAGACTTTATCTTTTCTTTCCAGAACAATATCAGCATTGGCACTATATCCAGCTCTAATAAAATTTTTGGTATTTCCGGATACTGCTGCTTTTATCCCGAATTGGATAGCGCCCTCCTTGGTTTCGCCTTGTGGAGAAATATATTCCAACTTGGCATTATATTTTTCTTTTTCTATAGCTCCGATGGTGATAATCAATTCCATCCCAGCTTTTATTTTTCCTACTTCAGATTCATCAACAAATCCTTCAAAAACCATATCATCCATATCAGCAATTGATACAATGGTGGTTCCTTCATTAAACGTATTACTTTCTATAACTGAATTCCCTTCTTTCACCGGAACGTTCAAAATCATACCACTAATAGTCGCTTTAATTATGGTATTCGTTTCATTGCCCATACTTCTCGAACTTCCTTTTTTGGTTAGCTGAAGATTATCTTCTGCTGCATTTAGCTCTTCGCGATTATTATTATAAGCTAATTCCGAATCTTGATAGTCTGATAAAGGCACAACTTTATTTCCATACAAATCTTTGGTCCGTTCAAAATCAATTTTTGATTTGTTAAAAGAAATTCTGGCCCGATTCACCCGGTTTTCGGCATTACTTAAATTCACCATATCTGGAATAATTTTTACCCGTGCTATTACATCCCCAGCATTAATTTTCTGCCCTGCTATCACATATATTTTATCAATTATACCCGATACTCTTGATTTTACATCTACTTTTTTGCGAGGGACAACCGAACCAGTAGCAACTGTTTTTTTAATAATATCAGTTTCAAAAGGAGATTCAACCTTATATTCAAGTGGTTTTTTCTGAGATTTTTGATATAAAAAATAAATAGTACCAACGAAACTCGCTGCTAATAACAAGAGAAGGGAAATTTTAACTACTTTTTTCATTTGGAGATATTATGTTTTTTAAATTTATTTTTGTACCAGCACTGATACTTTTCAATAATTGGGTTTAAATTCTTTTAAATAAATGCAAAGTCAATTTGTTTCTTTTTAATTAATTAAATAATCTAGTTTGGAATTTGAGCTTAATTTAATTTGTTTATATTTTTTTAATTCTCTGCTTAATAATTACTTATAGATAATATTTTGGGGCTTTCCCCCGAAAAAGGGGGTCGGGCTATCCGCTATATCTTTTTTGATTTAATTGTTTTTTAAAGGATAAAAAAGGATGCCGCTTCTATCCCTAAGCCTCCAGACTTCGAATTCAACACAACTATTAATTTATTAAATCTCATTTAAAAATTGTTTTTTGTTCTATATTTTATTCTGCTCTAAGTGCATCAATAGGTGCAATTTCAACGGCTCGTTTCGCTGGAATAAGACCAGCAAGTGCACCACTAACTACTAAAATTGCTAGAGAAATTAATACTAATTGTACATCCACTTCCGGATTATAAAAAGGCCCCTCAGCATCTGCTGGAATGCTACTTGCAACTGCTTGAATTACACCCAATCCGGCAATTAGCCCAAAATATCCAGCAATGGAAGTTAAAAAAACCGATTCTAAAATTATTTGACCGATTATCATATAAGGTTCTGCGCCAAGTGCTCTTTTGATACCTATTTCGCGGGTTCGCTCTCTTACAATTATGAGCATAATATTACTAACACCAATAATGCCTGCCAATAAAGTTCCGACACCAACAACCCATACCAAACCAGTGATTCCGTTAAATAAACCCATAATTTTGTTATACTCTTTTTCCATATTCCAATGACCGACTGCCATCTGATCTTCTGGCGAAATATGATGACGCTCTTTTAACAGGGTAATTACTTTTTCTTCTACTTTGGAAGCCTGAATACCATCTTTTGCCATAAAAGAGAACCAACCAACCCTATCTCCATAATTAAAAGTAGTTTGAAAAGTAGTAAATGGAACATGAACATTCGAAGTTTCTTCTTCTGCCTGTCGACCGGTTTTTCTGCTATAAAATACCCCAACAACTGCAAAGTAAACTCCATTAATTTTAATGTACTCACCGATTGGATTTTCGCCTTTATTGAATAGTAAATCGCGTACTCGAGTACCAATTAAAGCGATTTTTCTTTTCTGATCTATATCTAATTTATTAATAGTTCTACCATCTAATAAATTTAATGTTTCAATTTTAAATGTATCTGGATAATCGCCATAAACACTAAAACTTCCGGTTTTATTATTTCGATAAACAGCATTTCTACCTTCGTAGTTGCCAAGCTGATTTCTAGGAGCTATTGCTGCCAATTCTGGAATAAATTCTCGAATAGCAGCTACATCATCGTTATTGTAGTTAAATCTTCTACCTGGCTGAAATCCATCATACGCTTTATTGGTTCGCTGTGCCCAAACAAAAAAACTATTGGTTGCCGTTCCATTAAAATCTCGTAAAACTCCGTTCTTTAATCCATTACCCGAACCCATCATCACAACTAACATAAAAACTCCCCAAAACACGCCAAAAGCAGTTAGAAAAGTTCTGAGTTTGTTTTTTTTGATGGTACTAAAAATTTCTTGCCAATTGTCTAAATCAAACATAATTTTAAGTTTACTCGTCGCGAAGTGCAACGATTGGTTGAATTTTAGCAGCTCTCATTGCTGGAAATAGCCCAGCTAAAGCACCAGCAACTATAAGTATACAAGTTGCTGTCAAAGAAACATTTAAATCTACTTCTGGGTTTCTGAAAAAATCAGATGGTGGCATAAATTTTTTTGCTGTTTCTAACACAATAACACCCAACAGCAAGCCTAAATAGCCCGCCAAAGCTGTTATGGTAACAGATTCTTGCAAAATCAGACTAACGATAGAACCAGGAGTTGCTCCAAGTGCTTTTCTGATTCCTATTTCTTTTGTTCGTTCTTTTACTACAATCATCATAATATTGCTCACACCAACAATACCAGCTATGATGGTTCCAATACCAATAATCCAAACAAAAATGCGAATACCCATAAACATATCCATTACCTGTTTAAAATTTACTGCATTATTGAAAATTTGAAGTGCTTGACGATCTTCTGAGTTAAAATTATATTTAGCTGCCAGGTAATTTCGTATATCTTCTAAAGTTCGATTGCTTTGAATGATGTTTGCCTTTCCTGTTGTAAGCCAAATTATGTCTAGATTTGTTTTTCGGTTGTAAACTTGTTGAGCGGTAGATACTGGAATATATACTCGTTCATTATCTCCTCGACCTTGATCGGTAAAAACTCCAATTACCAAGTAAGGAGTTCCGCTTATATCTAAATACTCGCCAAGTGGTTCATCTTTTCTGAAAAGAGCTTCTTGTACAGGTTTTCCAATAATTACAACCTTTCTATACTGTTCTATATCAGATTCATTAATGTTTCTTCCAGAAACCATTTGATAATTTTCGAGCTTATTGAGTTCGGCACTACACGCAATTGTCCAAAACGACCCGGTTTCATTTTTATATTTCATTTTACCGGCATTCCATACGCCAAATCGAGAAGTTATGGTTTCTATTCCTTCAATATTATTTTTTATGTAATGATAATCTTCGTTGGTAAGTTGTATTTTTCTGTTTGACTGAGTGCCGTTGAAAGGCATGCTAGTTGTGCCACCTTCAACCCAAATCGTGTTTGTTGCATCCGATAAAAACTGATGACTTACTCCATTTTGCAGACCATTGCCAGATCCCAATAAAATAATCATCATAAAAATACCCCAAGCCACACTAAAACCTGTAAGTATAGTTCGAAGACGATTCCGTTTTATGGTATCGAAAATCTCTTGCCATTTATCAATGTCAAACATTGGATTTGTTGGTTATCAGGTTTTCTGTTAACTCATTTTCTATCAAGCCATCTCGCAATCGTATTATTCGTTGCGTTCGCTCAGCAATATCATGTTCGTGGGTTACAATAATAACCGTCATTCCACTGGCATTTATTTCTTGAAGCAAATTCATTACTTCATAGGAGGTTGTTGTATCCAATGCTCCAGTTGGCTCATCGGCTAATATTACTTTGGGTTGAGAAATTAATGCTCTGGCTATGGCTACTCGTTGTTTTTGACCTCCACTCATTTCGCTTGGCAAGTGTTCAGCCCAATCTTCCAAACCTACTTTTTCAAGGTACTCCATCGCTATTAAATTTCTTTTCTTTCTATTTACTTTTTGGTAATAAAGTGGCAATGCAACATTTTCCATTGCATTTTTAAAAGAAATAAGATTAAATGACTGAAATACGAAACCCAAAAATTTGTTTCTGAATTGAGCGGCTTTTGCTTCACTTAAATCTTTTATTAGGGTTCCGTTTAAATGATAATTTCCTGAATCATAGTTGTCCAATATTCCTAAAATATTCAACAAAGTTGATTTTCCTGAACCAGATGAACCCATAATCGAAACCATTTCGCCAGCCTCAATTGACAAATCTATGCCTTTTAAAACCTGAAGTTTGTTGGCACCAACCGTATACGACTTTTTAAGATCCTTTATTTCTAACATAGAGCGAGTAGATGCGCTGAAAAATGAGTATACTTTATCAACAATCAATATTAAATAATAAGTAATTATTTAGCTAAAAAATAGCTTAATTGTTACATTAAAAGCGATTTTGATAAAACGAAAGAATTTTTGCTTTACTTTAAAATAACCGGTCCGCTGCTTACTTTATTACTTTTATTCAATCTACGATCAACAATAAAATAATCAAAACGTAAGGTATCACTTCCTCTAAACTGGATATTGATTAAGTATTCTATTCTGCCTTGTACACTTTTAGTTCCTCCTACCGAATTAAAAAAAGGTATTCTTCCATTATAGTTCAATGTATCACCTGTTGGATTTTGTTCTGCATCTTTTATTAATACTTTGGAAAATATTCCATTCTTTTTTTCAAAATACTCAATGAAAAAATTAATGTCGAATGGTGCAACAGTATCTCTTTGTCCTAATCCAATATCGGCATCGCCGTCGGTAAATCCAAAATCTAGTACCAAAGCAGAGTCAAGTCCATTAGAACCCTTCAAAACTCTAAACGTGTTAGAAGTAATTATTGGTTGGTCTGGAAAAGTAACTGGATCTTCACATGAAGATACAACTGTAATTACATATATGCTTGTCAGTAAAAAAAGAAATTTAAGATGTACTTTCATTTTTAAAATAGAAAATTTAAAATAAGGCTAAATTTAACGAATTTTTTAAGCGAGTGTTGCTTATCTATTATTAATTTTAATGAGCTTTACGCAGCAGGATCAAATCTTTCAACTTAAAACAGTTATAGAATTTGAAAATTTATGTCTCAAAATATTTCAATATCAGGCAGAAATGGTTCCAGTTTATGCTAAATATATTAAACTTTTATCCATAATTCCAGCTCAAGTAAAATCTATTCGTCAAATTCCTTTCCTTCCAGTTAATTTTTTTAAATCTCATCATGTTAAGGGTAATGATGATTATAAATTAATTTTCACTAGCTCTGCCACAACCGGATCTGAAGTTTCACAACATTTTGTTCAAGACTTATCTATTTATAAAAATAGCTTTAATCATTGTTTTAAACAATTTTATGGGAATCCAGCACCCCTTACCATTTTGGCTTTACTTCCATCGTATTTAGAAAGAGGCGGATCTTCTCTCGTTTATATGGTTGAAGAATTGATAAAACAATCTGCACTTGATAGTGGATTTTACCTATATAATCATGAAGAGCTTTATGAAAAATTAATAAAGATTCAAAAACAAAAAAAACCTGTTTTACTTATCGGAGTTAGTTTTGCGCTTTGCGATTTTGCCGAAAAGTATCAATTAAATTTCCCTGAATTGATGGTAATGGAAACAGGTGGAATGAAAGGCAAACGAAAAGAAATGATTAGGGAAGAGCTTCATGAAATATTAAAAACTAAGTTTGGAGTTACTGAAATTCATTCAGAATATGGTATGACGGAACTTTTATCCCAAGCTTATTCAAAAGGGAATGGAATTTTTGAAACACCAAATTGGATGAAAATCATCATTCGTGATACCAATGATCCATTCACATTTTTAGGTAATGGCAAAACTGGTGGAATTAATATTATTGATTTAGCCAATGTGAATTCGTGTTCATTTATCGCCACTCAAGATTTAGGATCTACCCATGCAAATGGGACTTTTGAAGTAAAAGGCAGATTTGACAATTCGGATATAAGAGGGTGCAATTTGATGGTGGAATAATCAGATAACTTTAATCAAAAAATAATTCTTCTTTCCTTTTTGAACAATTAAATACGTATCGTTTAACAATAATTCTTTTCCAATATTTATTTCGCTGTTGCTAATTTTTTCTCTGTTTAGCAGAACACCACCTCCAGCAATCATTTTCTTTGTTTCTCCTTTTGAAGGAAAAATAGAGGTATGGTTCGCTAATAAATCTTGGATAGAAATAGAAGAGTTAAACAACTCTCGATCGATTTCAAACTGTGGAATACCTTCAAAAACTTCAAGAATAAATTCATTTGATTTGCCTTTCAAAAATTCGAGGGAACCATTTGCAAATAAAAAATCAGTTGTACTATTAGCAGTTTCAAGAGCAATTTTACCATGAACTCTCTCTGTTACATCTTCAGCTAAAACCTTTTGTAGATTTCGCAAATGTGGTGCAGTTTTATGCTCAGAAATTATTTTTTCTACATCGCCTTGATTTAACAATGTAAATATTTTAATAAAAATCTCAGCATCTTCATCACTAGTATTTAGCCAAAACTGATAAAATTTAAATGGTGAAGTAAGGGTTGCATCCAGCCAAATATTTCCACCTTCTGATTTTCCAAATTTAGTACCATCCGATTTTTTAATTAATTGTGTTGTTAATGCAAAAGCATCGCCTCCAGCTTTTCTCCTTATTAATTCAGTACCCGTCAAAATATTACCCCATTGATCTGAACCACCCATTTGAAGTACACAATTTTTCTCTTTCCATAAATAATAGAAATCAAATCCTTGTATTAATTGATAACTAAATTCGGTAAATGACATCCCGGTTTCTCCATCCATTCTATTTTTCACCGAATCTTTTGCCATCATGTAATTGATGGTGATATGTTTACCTACGTCACGAATAAAATTGAGGAAATTTAGTTTTTTAAACCAGTCGTAATTATTTACAATTTCTGCTTTATTAATTCCTTTTTCAAATTCCAGAAATCTTTCTAATTGATTTTGAATACTTTTTAAATTTTCATTTAAAACATCTTCAGAAAGTAGATTTCGTTCTTTTGATTTGCCAGATGGATCACCAACCATGCCTGTTGCGCCACCCACTAAAACCAATGGAATATGGCCAGCTCTTTGAAAATGCAGTAAAGTCATGATCTGCGCCAGACTTCCCACATGCAATGAAATTGCTGTTGGATCGAAACCGATATACCCTTTCACTTTTTCTTTTTTCAACAACTCTTCCGTTCCTGGAGTTATGTCATGCAACATTCCTCTCCATCTCAATTCTTCAACAAAATCCATTGTGTTATCCTTTTTTTGGCAAATATAAACTTTTGAGTAAAGCGAGTGTAGTGTTTCAAACCGATATTAATTCGACTTAACCATAATTTAAAATTGACTTAATGTTATCGAAATTTAGAAACTTTAATTTTATTTGAAACAAAATGTCTACTTTAGAATCAAGATTATGAACTACTTATCACACTTTTACTTTGATCAGCATAACAATGACCCATATTACATTGCAGGCATTGCTTTACCAGATATGGTGAAAACTTGTAATAGAAGGTGGAATGTTCATCCAGATTCGAGTGTCGGTGATAACTCATTTCAATCTTCTATTATTAAAGGTTGGAATAGACATTTAGCAGTTGATGCACTTTTTCATAATTCAGGTTTTTTTAAAACAGAAACAGGAAAAATCAAAAATTACATAGCCGAAATTGATTTCGAAAATAGAAACATCCGTCCGTTTGTATTAGCTCATATTGGCTTAGAATTAATCTTAGACCATTATTTACTGAAAACTAAAAAAGTAAGCTCATCACATTATTATCAGATTTTAGCAGCCTGTGATTCCAAAGAGTTTTCAACTTTTTTAAAACAAAATGGAATTGAAAATTCAGAATTGTTTGAAAAATTTTATACTCAATTTATTGATTACCGTTATTTAAATAATTATCAAAACAATGAAAACTTCGCTTATGCGTTAAACCGAATATGTAAGCGTGTTTTTGGTGCTGAAATATCATTGCTTAAACAAGAAGAACTTGGTTTTTTATTAAATGCATATATTAAGGATTCAGAAAACACATTTATCTTTATATTTAACGAAATTTCGAATCAATTACTCTTAAATGAAGTTCATTTACCTAACAGTTTCCAGCCTACTAATTAGCTTTTCTCTCTTTGCTCAAAGAAAATACAGTAACGAATTCTTAAATATTGGAGTTGGTTCGAGGGCTTTTGGTATGTCTAATGCAGTAGTAGCTAGCACAAACGATGTTTATTCAGGTTATTGGAACCCAGCTGGCTTAACCAAAATGAGTGGTAATGCACAAGTTGGACTAATGCATTCAGAATATTTTGCAGGTATAGCGAAATATGATTTCGGAGGTTTTGCAGCCGCTATTGACAATACATCTTTCATTGGATTATCAGTTATTAGGTTCGGAGTAGATGATATTCCCGATACTTCTGAATTAATAGATGCAGATGGAAACATAAATTATGATAAAGTAAAATCCTTTTCATCTGCCGATTATGCTTTTTTGCTTTCATATGCTCGAAAAGTAAATGTGAAAGATAGTTTGCGATCAGGTTTTAGTTACGGAGCGAATGCAAAAATTATCCACCGCAAAATAGGTTCTTATGGCAAAGCATGGGGATTTGGAATTGATGCAGGTGCTCAATATCGAATTAAAAAATTCACGTTTGCTCTAATGGCAAAGGATATTACGACCACTTTCAATGGTTGGAGCTATAATACTGAAAATTTAGAGGACGTGTTTACCGCTACCAATAACGAAATCCCAAAGAATTCATTAGAAATTACACTGCCAAAATTTATTATTGGAACGGCCTTTTCCTCAGCAATTTCCAAAAAAATAGGAATAACTACTGAAATTGATTTGGATATTACAACGGATGGACCTAGAAATGTACTTTTTAGAAAACCAGGCACACCGCTAAGTCTTGATCCTCACATGGGTTTAGAACTCGATTATGCTAAAATTGTGTACTTGCGAGGCGGCGTAGGAAACATTCAGCGAACCCTTGATTTTGAAAATCAGGAGTCGTACACCATTCAACCAAACATAGGTTTAGGATTAAAAATCAGGAATCTCTCGATAGATTATGCACTTACCAATATCGGAAACACCTCCGATGCTTTATATTCGAATGTTTTCTCACTGCGTCTCGACCTTATTAAAAAAAAAAGCCTGAGATAATTGAAGTTCCAACTGGACCTAAAGAAATTAATTTGTATCCGGTAAAATAATACGTAAATACAATCCCAATTTCCAATTTTCTGAATAGTTTTGTTTCAAACTATCTAATAGTTTAATCATGAACCAAGAAGAAGCCGGAGCAAAAATCAAGCAATTATCAACTGAACTTAAACGCCATAATTACAATTATTATGTCTTAAGTGAAGCTACAATTAGCGATCAAGAGTTTGATTTTTTATTAAAAGAATTAATTGAACTGGAAACAAAATTTCCAGAATTAATAAAATCCGATTCACCATCGCAGAAAGTAGGTGGCGAAATCAATAAAAATTTCCAAACAGTGCAGCATAAATTTCCCATGCTATCATTGGGAAATACTTATTCAGAAACTGATCTTTTGGCATTTGACATAAGGGTGAAAAAGATAATCGGCGAAGATTTTAGCTATGTATGCGAATTAAAATTTGACGGTTTGGCAATGGGTATCAGCTATGAAAATGGCGAAATGAAACAGGCAATAACTCGCGGAGATGGTAGTAAAGGAGATGATGTAACGAATAATGTAAAAACAATTCATGGATTGCCTCATTCCATTAATCAAGCAAATTTGCCTGAAAGTTTCGAAGTACGTGGTGAAGTAATAATGCACAGAAAGGCTTTTGATAAACTAAATGAAGCGCGAATAAAAGAAGGGGAACAACCTTTCGCTAATCCAAGAAATTTTGCTTCAGGGAGTATGAAACTGCAAGATCCGACCCAAGTAGCTAAACGCCCAATGGATTGTTTTATTTATGGTTTTTATGCAAATTCTATATTTAAAAATGGGCATTTCGAAAATATGATGGCGTTAAAGGATCAGGGATTTAATGTTTCTGATCAAATAAAAAAATGCAAAACTATTGCCGAAGTTTTAGATTATATTAAAAAATGGGAAACGGAACGGGAAAATCTTAGCTACGATATTGATGGAATCGTTATAAAAGTAAATGAGATTAACTTGCAGGAGGAATTAGGATTTACGGTTAAATCACCACGTTGGGCAATTTCCTATAAATATCAGGCAATGCAAGCCACTACTTTACTGAAACAGGTTACCTATCAGGTTGGTAGAACCGGAGCAGTAACTCCAGTTGCTAATTTAGAGCCTGTGCAACTTGCTGGAACTGTGGTAAAAAGGGCAACTTTGCATAATGCTAACGAAATATTGCGACTTGATTTGCATGAGGGTGATACGGTTTTGATTGAAAAAGGAGGAGAAATTATTCCTAAAATAATCAGTGTTGTTTCAGAATTTAGGTTGGCAAACTCAAAATCAATTGAATTTCCGAATAAATGTCCAGTTTGCAATACGTCATTAATTAGAAATGAAGGAGAGGCAGTTTTTTATTGTCCAAATGGTAAAGAATGTGCTCCTCAAGTAATCGGCAAAATTCAACATTTCACTAGCCGTAAAGCGATGAACATAGATGGAATGGGCGATGAAACCGTAGAATTATTGGTAAAAGAAAATTTGATACATACACTTGCAGATATTTATCAATTAAATAACAATAGAGAAATATTGCTTGGTATAGGCAGGCTTGGCAAAAAATCGGTTGATAACTTGCTTGTCGGCATTGAAAATTCAAAACAAATGCCTTTTGAAAAAGTGCTATTTGGCATTGGAATTAGATTTGTAGGCGAAACCATCGCAAAAAAATTAGCGAATCATTTTATAACTATTGATGAATTAATAAAAGCAACATACGATGAACTTTTGCTTGCAGATGAAATTGGTGACAAGATTGCATTGAGCTTAATAGAATTTTTTGATCAACAAATAAATATTGATTTGATTGAAAAATTAAGAACAGCAGGTCTTAACTTAGCAGTTGAAGAAAAAAGTAATCAACCAACTTCTGACAAATTAAAAGGAATAAGCTTTGTTCTTTCTGGCGTTTTTGAAAAATATAGTAGAGAAGAATTAATAAAAATGATTGAAGAGAATGGCGGAAAAAATCTTAGCGCAGTTTCTTCAAAATTAAATTACCTAGTTGCTGGAGAAAACATGGGACCTTCAAAAGCTGAAAAAGCAGCTTCTTTTAATATTCCTGTGATTAGTGAAACTGAACTTATAACAATGATACAAAATGAAAATATTTTATAACAACCGCCTTGCCATAGCTTATAAGCAATTGCAAAAAGAAGTTAGAAAGTTAAAAAGCAAGCAGACGATTGAAAAAGTACAATACGAAAATGTAACTAGTGTAGGTTTACTTTTCGAAGCAAAGGAAGAAAGAGATATCGTAAACATCGAAAACTTTATACAAACATTAGAAAAAGAACATAAAAAAGTAAAAGCATTAGGTATTATTTCTGAGAAGCTTCTTGAAACTATAAAAAAGCCTTTGCATGGAGTTGAGTTTTTTACTTTTAAAGATGTGAATTGGAAACTAGCTCCAGAACATGAAAATGTTAAGAAATTTATCATTATGGAGTTAGATATGCTTATCAATCTATCCATGGGCAAATGTTTTCCGATGACTTTTATTGCAGCACATACGCCAGCACGATTCAGAATTGGTGAATTCCAACCTGCTAGTAGTTTTGTTTATGATTTTATGATAGATAACAGTGAAAGCAACGAGCTATCGAAATTTATAACCAATGTTAGTCATTACTTAAATTTATTAAAGAAATAATCACATGAATTTACAGGGCATTGGTGTAGCACTTGTTACACCTTTCGATAATGAGGGAGAAATTGATTTTTTGAACCTTGAAAAATTAATTAATCATGTGATTAATAATGGAATAGATTACATTGTTCCGATTGGTACCACGGGAGAATCAGTAACATTAAGCTCAGATGAAAAATTAGAAATTCTTAGATTCACAGCCAAAATTGCTGCGGGTAGAATAAAATTAGTTGCGGGTATTGGTGGAAATAACACCAAAGAGCTTATCGATTTTATGAGAAAATTTGATCCTACAGGATATACTGCAATTTTATCAGTAAGTCCTTATTATAACAGACCGAACCAGGAAGGTATTTACCAACATTATAAAATTTTTGCAGAATCGGCTCCGCTGCCAGTTATACTTTACAATGTACCTACGCGTACCGGTAGTAACCTACAAGTTTCAACGATTTTAAGACTTGCCAACGAAAAAAATATTGTTGGAATTAAAGAAGCGTCTGGGAATATGGGTCAATGTATGGAGTTAGCAGCTAAAAAACCGAAGGATTTTCTGCTGATTAGCGGTGATGATGCCCTTACATTACCATTAATAAGTCTCGGTTTCGACGGAATTATCTCTGTTGTCGGAAATATTTTTCCAGCAAAATTTTCTAAAATGACTCATTTTGCCTTGCAAGGAAACTACGATGCCGCACGAGAAATTCACAATGAACTACTCGAATTTATTGATTTATTGTTTGCAGATGGTAGCCCTGGAGGAGTAAAGGCAGGCCTAAAATCGATGGGAATCTGCGGAGATTATGTTCGATTACCATTGGCAAATGTGAATGCTGAGGTAGCAAACTCAATCCATAAATTTTTAGAATCTAAAAAATAATTGATCTTATTATTAAACAAAAAACCCACTTGAATCAATTCAAGTGGGTTTTTTTACTTAAGTAAAAAAAAATATTACTTTTTAGTTGCTTTAGCAGCTTTTGCAGCTTCTTGGTTTTTGTGATCTTGTACTTCTAAACGAATTGATTGAGCAAGGTTTTTTAAATCCTGCATTCCTTTTCTTACACGGGTTCCAGCAGCGCTGTTTCCTTTGTTGTAAAACTTGTCTGCATCACCTTCTAATTCAGTAACCAGATTTTTGAATTCATTGAATTTTTTCATTTTAGAATCTTTTTAAAAGTTTTAATTTCAGTATTTATTGTTTAAGCTAATGTAGAATCATTTATTTAAAAAAACAACACTTAAAAAAAATATTATGCTTCTGCTAATTTTTGTTGTTGATACTTACCTGCATCTAATTTTACAACCACTTCGCTGAACGCTTCCAAGGTTCTATTCACATCTTCAATGGTATGCAATGCAGTTGGAATAATTCTTAGCATTAATTGCCCTTTAGGAATAACCGGATACATTACAATAGAGCAAAAAATTCCATAATTTTGTCTCAAATCCATAATCATATTGGTTGCTTCTGTTATATCACCATTAACAAATACGGGTGTAACCATGGTATTAGTAACCCCAATGTTAAAACCTCTTGCTTTTAATCCACTTTGTAGCGCATTGGCAATTATCCAAAGATTATCTTTTAGTTCGGGTTTGTTTCTCAGCAACTCTAATCTTTTTCTTAAACCGATAACCATTGGCATAGGTAATGATTTGGCAAATGTTTGAGATCGCATATTATATCTCAAATAATTGCAGATTTCTTCTGTACTAGAAATAAATGCTCCAATACCAGCCATTGATTTAGCAAATGTTCCAAAATAAATATCTACTCCATCTATAACTCCTTGTTGCTCATGAGTTCCGGCTCCTGTTGCACCCATAGTACCAAAACCATGAGCATCGTCTATTAATAATCTAAATTTGAATTTACTTTTTAAATCTACTACTTCTTTCAATTTACCCATCGCACCCGACATGCCAAAAACTCCTTCGGTAATTACCAAAATTGCACCACCTGTATTTTCTACCCATTTTGTTGCTCTCTCTAATTGCTTTTCCAAACTGGTCATATCATTGTGTGTATAAACAAATCTTTTTCCGGCGTGTAAACGAACTCCATCAATAATACAAGCATGTGATTCTGCGTCGTATACAATTACATCATGTCTGTCAACTAATGAATCAATTGCCGACATAATACCTTGATAACCATAATTTAATAAAAAGGTATCCTCTTTTCCTACAAATTCAGAAAGTTCTTTTTCTAATGCTTCGTGATGGTTTGAGTTTCCAGACATCATTCTGGCACCCATTGGGTAAGCTAATCCAAATTCTTTTGTGCCTTCTTCATCGGCTTTCCTTACTTCGGGATGATTTGCCAGACCTAAATAGTTGTTTAAACTCCATACTAAATGCTCTTTTCCTCTAAAAAACATGTGAGGAGCAATAGGTCCTTCTAATTTCGGAAATGAAAAATAACCATGCGCCATTTTTCTATGTTGCCCTAAGGGACCTTGATTTTTTGAAATTTTGTCGAATAAATCCAATGTGTGTTTATTTAATGTTAACTGAATATTAATTTCTTGTTTTTTGCAAATTTAAACTATATTAACTCATTAACAAAGTGAAGTGTTTTTGAATTTTAAAAGAAAAATTGATGGAAATAGAATTCAAAATAAATCAGAAGTGAGAAAATTATAATATGTTGTTTAATAAGTGAACTAATTACTAAAGTTCAAAATCAGAAATTAAAAGTTGAAAATTAAAATATATGTGCGTTTTAAGTGTACTAACGCACTTATTTAATTTATGTTAAAAAAAATTAATTATTTGTAAAATATTTAAGTTCAATTAGAAAAAAATTGTATTCACAAAAGGTAGATGAAATAAATTAAGTTTAGGTAATGGAGGAAATAAAGTTAACATTAAGCAGATTGTGTCATGAAAATCTGAATCAAAAATTGGAAAGCTTATTAAAAGCCAGTAAAAGTTTGAAAGATGCCGCTGGAGAGGATACAAAAAGTAGCGCAGGTGATAAATATGAAACGGGCAGAGCTATGTTTCAACAAGAAATGGATAAACTAGACAGGCAAATATTTGAGATAAAAAAACAAAAAGCTAACCTAGATGCTATTAGTTTTGAAGCAAAAAGAGATAGTGTACAACTTGGGAGTTTGGTTACAACTAATCAGGGCAATTTTTTTATTGCTGTTGCTGTTGGCAAAATTGAAGTGGATAATCAATTTTACTTTGCGGTTTCAGCTGAATCGCCGTTGGCAATAATAATGAAAGGCAGAATAGAAGGAGCTGTTTTTACATTTATTAATAAAGAATATAAGATTTTAACCATTTGCTAATTGGTTTTATGAAGGCAAAATAGTGGTTTGCATTTAAATGTTATCTTTGCAACTCAGGAAAAATAACAAAAGCTGATTTCCCCGACGATATATTTTCGTCTCACAGTAATTTTCTACGATATCTATCTTGATTTTGCCAAAAAAATTTAGCGCAGAATATCAACCATTATTTTCATAAAATTAAAAATACACATGAAGTTCGAAGAACTTAATTTAATAGATCCATTATTAAAATCTTTAAAAAAAGAAGGGTATGAAAACCCAACACCTATACAAGAACAAGCAATACCAATTATTTTAGCCGGCAAAGATTTATTGGGTTGCGCCCAAACTGGAACTGGTAAAACTGCTGCTTTTGCTCTACCCATATTGCAACTTTTGCACACCGCAAAAAAACCAGCAATACATCCAATTCCCATTAGAGTTTTAATATTAACGCCAACGCGTGAATTAGCAATTCAAATTGAAGAAAGTTTTAAAGTGTATGGAAGTTTCACAGGCCTAAAACAGTTGGTAATTTTTGGTGGAGTATCTCAAAATCCTCAAACAGACTCTCTAAAAAAAGGAGTAGACATTTTAGTTGCTACCCCAGGCAGATTGCTTGACCTTATTCAGCAGAAATTTATCAATCTTCATCATTTACAAATATTTGTATTGGACGAGGCAGATCGAATGTTGGATATGGGTTTTGTAAATGATGTTAAAAAAATAATTACTAAAATACCAGAACGCCGTCAAACCTTGTTTTTCTCAGCAACTATGCCCCAAGAAATTCAAAAACTGGCAGATACGATATTAAACAAACCTGAAAAAGTTGAAGTAACTCCGGTATCTTCTACTGCTGATACCATTGAGCAGCAATTATTTTTTGTTGAAAAAAACGATAAAAGAAAGTTACTGCAAGAATTATTAAAAGATAAATCAATAAAAAGTGCACTTATTTTTACCCGAACCAAACATGGTGCAGATAAAGTTGCAAAAGATTTAAACCATAATCATATTTTAACAGAAGCAATACATGGTAATAAATCTCAAAATGCACGACAAAGAGCTTTAACTAATTTTAAAGAACAAAAAATAAGAGTTTTAGTAGCAACAGATATAGCTGCAAGAGGTATTGATGTTGACAGTTTAAGTCATGTTATCAATTACGAAATTCCGAATATTCCTGAAACGTATGTACATAGAATAGGCAGAACTGGTAGAGCTGGAGCAACCGGTATTGCATTCTCTTTTTGTGATGAAGAAGAATTAGCCTATTTAAAAGATATTGAAAAATTAATAGGTAAAAAAATACCTGTTAATGACACTCATAACTTTGTGATGTTTGTAAATCCTGCAAAACTCGCAAACCCTTCTGCACCAGCACCCAAGAAAGCGAATAAACCAAGCAGTAAACAGAGAAATCGTTCGAGAACTCGCCCGGTTATGAAAGCTTAAAAATTAAAAAGGTGAATAATTAATAATTATTCACCTTTTTAATTAAAGAAACTTACACTGCTGAAATTACCTCAATAATTTTTTTATTAAAGGCATCTAAATCTGCTGGAGATCTGCTCGTAATTAAATTTTTATCATACACTACTTCTTCATCAATCCAGTTTGCACCAGCATTTTGCATATCTTTTTTAACAGAAGGAAATGAAGTCATGGTAATGCCGTGGAGTTCATCTGTTTCAACCAATAATTGTGGTGCATGGCAGATTGCAGCTACAGTTTTACCAGCTGTAAAAAATGACTTAGCGAAATTAATACAATGCTGATCTCTGCGCATTAAATCAGGATTAATAACACCGCCAGGAATTACCAAAGCATCAAAATCTTTTTCATAGGCATTACTTACTTGCATATCAACAGGTAGTTCAATAGTCCATTTATCATGTTTCCAACCTTTAACTACCTCTTTTTGTGGAGAAACAATATAGACTTTAGCACCTGCATCTTCCAATGCTTTTTTTGGGCTCGTTAATTCACTTTCTTCAAAGCCATTCTCGCTTAGTATGGCAATTTTTTTATCTTTTAATGAATTCATTTTTTAATTTATAGAATAGTTAACATCAACTATTCTATATTTTATTCAATAAAAACTCCAAAAAAAAATCTCTCTGGTTTTACAGAGAGATTTTTTTATTCGCCAAAAAATAATGCTAATTAATCTACATTATCATGCAAAAAAGAATTATTTGGTTTTATCTCGCTTACTCCTTGCTCGGTAGTAAGTGTGAAACGGGATACCGCAGATTCTGATGAATGTGGAACATTTTCCAGTGCCGCATTTTTTCGAATATATGCTGGCTCTTTTTCCAAATCAGCAATACCATTGGTTGCACGTAGTTTCATACTCAAATCTTTTAAACGCAAAATCCGATCTTTATGTCGTTGTTGCTCAAGCATAGTTTGCTCTTGCTCCTCAGTATTTACAACAGGTTCTGGTTCTTGAGCTTGCACAACTTGCTTTTTTTCAGCTGCTGTACTTACTTTTTTAGTTACAATTTCTTTCTTTTCATTATCAGAAATAGGAGAAACATTCAACTCATCGAAAATACTAACCTGTCTGATATCTGATTTCATAACAGGCTCTGAACTAACTTCTCTTTCAAATTCTATTTTAGTTTCAGGAGAAATAATTGGCTCTTCCAGCGACATTACTTTTCGTTCAATAACTAAAGGTTGGCTGGTTCTCTCAGAACGTGTTTGAAAACCTGTAGCAATAAGTGTTACACTTATTTTCTCTCCTAAACTAGCATCAAAACAATTTCCCCAGATTATGTCAGCAGTAAGTCCCGCTTCTTCTTGTATATAATTAGTAATTTCAGATACCTCATCCATCAACACTTCATTTGTACCTGAAGTAATATTTAATAAAATATATCTGGCTCCTTCAATTTCATTATCATTCAACAGCGGTGATGCCAATGCAGATTCAACTGCCATTTTTGCTCTTCCTTCTCCCTCTGCTGTAGCAGATCCCATTATAGCTACACCACTGCTTTTCATTACTGTTTTCACATCTTCAAAATCCACGTTTATATAACCTGGCATTGTAATGATTTCTGCTATTCCTTTTGCAGCAGTGGTAAGTATATCGTCTGCTTGTCCGAATGCACTACTCAATGTTAGGTTTCCAAACATTTCGCGTAGCTTTTCATTAGAAATAACCAGTAATGTGTCTACATTTCTTTTTAATTCCTCTAAACCTTCATCTGCTTGTTGCCTTCTTCTTTTTCCTTCGAAACTAAATGGAGTTGTAACAATTGCAACTGTTAGAATGCCAAGTTCTTTTGCAGCTTGGGCAATTATTGGACTTGCACCAGTACCTGTTCCACCACCCATACCAGCTGTTATAAACAACATTTTAGTATTTGGGCTTAGCATTTCTTTAATGTCTTCAATATTTTCAATAGCAGAGTTTTTTCCTACTTCTGGAATTGAACCAGCTCCACGACCTTCAGTAAGACTAGAGCCTAACTGAACTTTATTTGGAATCGGACTTAAATCAAGCGCTTGGGCATCGGTATTACAGATAATAAAGTCAACGCCCTTAATACCTTGTAAAAACATATGATTAACTGCATTTCCTCCACCGCCACCTACTCCAATAACTTTTATTAGAGAAGAATTTTCTTTTAACATTTCAAATTTCATGTTGTGTATATTTTGTCTGGTTTGTTTTCTTTTTATTTAATAAAATCAGCATCGTCCAAATCACTTTGGAAAAACTCTTTACCCTTGTTTAGAATTTTATGTAAGAGTCCTTTTCTATTGTTTTCTACTTTCTCTACTTCATTCTGCAATTTTTTTGGAGATGCTTGTAGTTCAAGATTTTTAATTCCTTTTATTACTAATCCAATGCCTGTTGCATACATTGGGCTCTTAATTTCGTCAACATTACTTTTAGCTAAATGCTCATTTGGATAACCAACTCGAGCATCCATACCGGTAATGAATTCTACTAATTGACATAAATGTTTAAGATTTGCTCCACCACCTGTAAGTACAATTCCAGCAATTAATTTCTTTTCAAATCCCGAACTTTTAATTTCATAATGCACATGTTCAATTATTTCTTCCATACGTGCTTGAATGATATAAGCCAGATTCTTTACAGAAACTTCTTTAGGTTCACGACCTCTTAAACCTGGAATAGAAATAATTTCAGTCTCTTGATTTTCGTCTGCTAAAGCTGAACCGAATTTTACTTTTAGCATTTCTGCGTGGGTTTTCATTACGGTACATCCTTCGCGAATATCTTCGGTAATGCTATTTCCGCCAAAAGGAATAACAGCAGTATGACGAATAATTCCCTCATGAAAAATTGCAATGTCAGTAGTTCCACCCCCGATATCAACTAAAACAACACCAGCCTCCCGCTCCTCGTCGCTTAGTACGGCTTCAGCAGATGCCAATGGTTCGAGTATTAAATCTGTAGCTTCTAAATTTGCCTTTAAAACACATTTATTAATATTTGCGGCAGCAGTTATTTGCCCGGTAATAATGTGAAAATTAGCTTCAAGCCTTACGCCTGCCATTCCAATCGGATCTTTAATTCCTGTTTCATTATCTACCGTAAACTCTTGAGGCAAAACATGAATGATTGATTCCCCAGGCGCCATAACCAGTTTGTACATATCCTCAATAAGACGGGCAATATCTTCTCTTGAAATTTCGTCAATTGTATTCTTTCGAACTATAATTCCTCGATGCTGAAGACTTTTTATATGCTGACCAGCGATACCTACATTAACTACTTTGATATCTACACCCGATTTATTTTCAGCTTCAGTTACTGCGTCTTTAATTGCCTGAACTGTTTTTTCAATATTTGAAACTACCCCTCTGGTAACGCCAGCAGATTCAGCTTTACCCATACCCAAAACCTCAATTTTGCCAAACTCGTTTTTCTGACCTACAATGGCACATATTTTAGTTGTACCTATGTCAAGTCCGACAACTAATTCGCCTATTGCTGATGTTGTTACATTTTCCTGCTCTACTTTTTTCATATACTATCTCTTTTGGTACAAACTATTTGATTCGAATATTTTAAATTAATTATACTATATTTTTCCCAGCCTACTTTATTAAGCCCTTGCTTATAAAACACTAAAAGTTTAGTGAATTTTTGATCCAGGTTTGATATATCGCCTAGTAAAATTTTATGAGATCCTACTCTTGGAATTAATTCAAAATCACTATTTTCTTTTACCACCACTTCTTCTATTTGTGCATTCCAGAAATCGTCATTCGAAATAAATTTGGCTAGAAGCAAAAGATCTTGGCTGATTGGAAACTTTAATTTAGATCGAAAATCAGAGCTTTCTGCAATTTTGCCATGTACAACCAATACATTTGGAGTAAAATTAGAAGACAACGGTATTTTTAATCCTTGCGCATCAACATAAAAATGCTCTCCAGAAATATTGATAAACCGGACTAATGGTAGTTTTTGAACAACATTAATTGTTAGCTCACCATCGACTCCTGCATAAACATCTGCTTTTTTTATGTATGGATTCCATTTCAGTTTTTGCTCTATTTCTTTAATGGAAATTAAATGAACTGGCTCACCTATAAATCCTGCATTTTTGCCACCAATTAAATTTAACACGTCTTCTTTTTCCAAAAAGAAATTGTCATTATCCAATTCAACAGAAACTCGTTTACACACAATTTCTTTTTGCTTTTTCTCACTAAAACCAACAGAAATAACCCATGCTGATAAAGCAATGATCCAAGCAAGAATTACAGCAACTATTTTTACTGTTTTCATGTTAGTATTTCCTTTAATGGTTCTACAAAACGATCAATATCTCCAGCTCCAAGCGTAAGTAATAATTTTGGCTTTATTATTTTGATTTTATTTAACAATTCACCATCGGCCACAAATTCTTTATTTTCTAAATTTATGTTTGCTAATAGCATTTGTGAATTAACTCCTTCAATTGGCTTTTCTCTTGCCGGATATATTTCTAATAATATAACCTGATCTGCTAGTGATAAGCTTTCTGAAAAAGCTTGAGCAAAATCTCGAGTTCTGGTGAAAAGATGTGGCTGAAAAACAACTGTCAACTTTAAATTAGGATATAATTGTTTTACTGAATTTATACAAGCTTTTATTTCTTCAGGATGATGTGCGTAATCATCAATGTAAATTTGATTTTCCTGTTTTATTATATATTCAAAACGTCTTTTAACGCCAGAGTAACTCTGAAGAGACTTTCGTATGCTTTCTTCATTAACGCCTTCATTCAATGCTATTGCAATAGCTGCAACGGCATTTTCAACATTATGTAATCCGGGTAAACCTAATGTTAGATTTAAAATTATTTTGGTGCTTTCTATAAAATCAAAATAATAATTTCCATTTTTAATTTGAATGTTATCAGCGTAAAAATCTGCTTTGTTTTGAACTGAATAACTATTATTTTTTTGTGAAATTGCTAATCCATTTTTTACAATTAGCACACCATCCTTTTTAATTTGACTTGCAAACTCACGGAAAGAATTTTCTAATGATTTGGGATCACCATAAATATCTAAATGATCGGCATCCATGGAGGTAATAACAGCAACATCTGGATGTAATGTCAAAAATGATCTATCATATTCATCAGCTTCAACCACCATTACATTAGATGAGCCAATCAAAAAATTACTTTGATAATTAGTAGAAATACCACCCAAAAATGCCGTACAATCAATCCCGCCTTCTTTCAACAAATGAGTAATTATCGTTGAAGTTGTTGTTTTACCATGTGTGCCTGCTACTGCAATTGTGTACATTCCTTTACTTATAATTCCTAATACTTGCGATCGTTTATAAATTTCGGTGTGTGTTGAAAAATAAGTGTAAAGATTAGTAGTGGTAGGAATTGCTGGTGTGTAAATAACTAAAACTGAACTTGAATTCGTTTTATAGATATTTTTTACTTCTGAAATATCATCTGAATAACTTACCTCAATTCCTTCTAAAATCAGCTGTTTAGTTAACGTAGTTTCAGTTTTATCATAACCGGCAACATTGCATTTTCTTTGTTTAAAATACCTTGCTAGTCCACTCATACCAATCCCTCCGATCCCCAATAAAAAAACTGATTGAATTTTAGCTAGTTCCATCTTTAGTTTTTGGCTAGTTTTAAAACTTCTAATGCAATTACCTCTGCTGAATCATTCAAAGCAAGTTTTCCGATATTTTCACTCAATTGATTACACTCAGTTTCGTCAGCAAGTAATCGCAATACAACTGAACCTAATTTTTCGATTGCTACTTTATCAGCAATTAATATTGCAGCATTTTTACCCACCAACGACATTGCATTTTTTGTTTGATGATCTTCAGCAACTGTTGGAGATGGAATTAAAATTACAGGTTTCTGTACAATACACAATTCTGATATGGTACCAGCACCTGCTCTTGAAATAATTAAATCAGCAATTGAATAAGCATAATCCATTCGAGATAAAAATTCAGTAATTACTAATGAATCATTACTTTTTTGAGCATATTTATTTGAAATATCTTGATAATAAAACTTTCCAGTTTGCCAAATTATTTGGAAACCAGCGTCCAAAAATGATTGAACATGAGCATCCAACGACTGATTTATGGTTCGAGCACCTCCGCTACCTCCAAGTACAAGAATTGTTTTTTTTGAATTTGTAAAACTGAAATAAGAATAACTTTCATCAGATTTATCTTTTATATTGAAAATATCTTTCCGAATTGGATTTCCAGTTAATAATATTTTATTTTTTGGAAAAAATAATTCCATACCAGTAAATGCAACACAAATTTTTGCTGCTTTGCCAGCCAGTGATTTATTGGTAATACCTGGATAAGAATTTTGCTCCTGCAATAAATAAGGCACTCCTCTTAGTGATGCAGCATACAATAATGGACCAGATGCATAACCGCCTACACCTACAGCTACGTCAGGTTTAAATTTATTAATTATCGAAATGGCTTTTATAAAACTTTTAAGCAATTTATATGGAAATAAAAGATTGCTTAATGATAAACTACGTTGGATTCCCTGAATATCAAGGCCAGCAATTGCATAACCTGCAGCCGGTACTTTCTCCATTTCCATCTTACCATTTGCTCCAACAAAAAGTAATTCATTTGCTGGATTTATGGCTTTGATAGCGTTGGCTATAGCAATAGCGGGAAATATATGTCCTCCTGTTCCTCCTCCGCTAATAATAATTCTGCGAGTAATTTCTGTAAAATCAGACTGGTGCAAGTTCCCCTCCTTTCTTTAACTCTTCAATATCCCTACTTACACTTAAAATAATTCCAAATGCGATACTATTAAATAAAATAGAAGTCCCACCCATACTTACCAATGGTAAAGCAACTCCTGTAACCGGAAATAAATTGACCGCAACAGCCATGTTGGCAAATGCCTGTATTACCAGGCTGAAACTCAGTCCGGCGGCGAGCAAAGCACCGAAAGCTTTGGGACTTAATGTGACAATACGAATACAGCGATATAGTAAAACAAGATATAGCATTATTAAAAATCCTGCACCAAACAATCCATATTCTTCGATAATAATGGCAAAAATAAAATCAGCAAAGGGAGAAGGTAAAAAATTTCTTTGAGTACTATTACCTGGACCTTTTCCAAAAATCCCTCCAGTTGCAATTGCAATTTTAGCTTGGTCTGTTTGAAATTTTTTATCAGGATCTGCTTTTTCAGGATGTAAAAACGCTGTAACTCGAGATTTATAGGTTTCTCTACGAGGTCCGAAAAATACTACTGTACTTACTAATACAGAACCTGCAAGGCATACAATTGCAATTTGTTTTGCACTTATTCTTCCAATTAATAATAATAAAACACTGGTGCCAAAAACCAATAATGCTGTGGATAAATTCGCAGGTGCAATCAAACCACAGATCGCTAATACAGATGCAATAATTGGAAGAAATGCTTCTTTAAAGTTTTTAATTTTTTCCTGCCGTTTTGATAATTCTCTGGCTAAAAACATCACTAAGGCTAATTTTGCAATATCGGATGTTTGAAAGGTTAAGGAAGTTCCAGGCAATTTTACCCAGCGGGAAGCTTGATTAATTTCAGAACCAAAGAATAAGGTAAAAATTAATAAGGGTATAGAAATAAATAATAATAATTGTGCTGCCCTGGAATAATAGCGATAATTAACTAAATGTGCTACATACATTAAACCAAGTCCAGCAATTATCATGGACATGTGTTTAAAGATATAGTAGGATGTATTGCCTTCTTGAAATCTATACGCCAATGTTCCAGTAGAGCTATAAACGGCTAACATAGAAAATAGCGTAAGTGCGAATATGATTAACCATATCCATTTATCTCCCTTTGTATGTTGCAATAACCAATTCACGTTTCAGATTTTAATTTTATTAATCACCTCCAAAAATTATAATTTATAAAGATTAGTTATCTATTTAGTTCTTAACTTATTAACAGTATTTATAATTCTTTTACCGCTTCTTTAAATTGTTGACCTCTATCTTCGTAATTCTTAAACAAATCAAAACTGGCACAAGCGGGACTTAATAAAACCACATCCCCTTTTTTACCTAGATGATAAGCTATTTCAGTAGCTTCAGCCATTGAAAACGTATTTACAATTACTTCTACATCATCTGAAAAAGCATCATGAATTTTACGACTATCTTTTCCAAGGCAGACAATTGCTTTAACTTTTTCTTTAACCAATGCTTTCAGCATTGTATAATCATTTCCTTTATCTACACCACCTGCAATCCAAATAACGGGTGCATGCATAGTTTCCATCGCAAACCATACTGAATTTACATTTGTGGCTTTGCTATCATTTATAAATTCAATTCCTTGAATTTTTGCTACATGCTCCAGTCTGTGTTCTATGTTTTTAAAATCACCTAAGCTTTCTCTTATTGTATCATTCTTGATTTCCAGCACCTTAGCAATTATGCCTGATGCCATTGAATTATAAATATTGTGTTTGCCTTGAAGAGCAAGTTCGGCGATTGACATAGTGAAGATAGAATTAGAAGTGTTTATTATTATTTGGTCGGCTGCTAAATAAGCTCCAATGTTTTGTTCGGTTTTTATACTAAATGCTAGTTTTGTGGCTGCAATTTTTCGATTGGGAATTTCATTATTCGTTTCTTCATCATCTGCACAAAAAATGAAAAAATCATTTTGTGTTTGATTTTGAATAATTCTGAATTTTGAATCCACATAATTTTTCATTTTATATTCATACCGATCTAAATGATCGGGCGTAATATTTAGTAGCACTGCAATATCAGCTTTGAAATTAAACATGCCATCTAATTGAAAACTACTGAGTTCTAACACAAAATAATCAAAAGTATCTTCAATAACTTGCTTAGCGAAACTCTCTCCTACGTTACCTGCGAGTCCGATATTTAGTCCCGCATTTTTCAAGATATGATAGGTCAGGAGCGTTGTGGTGGTCTTTCCGTTACTTCCTGTGATGGCAATAATTTTCGCTTTTGTGTAGCGAGAAGCAAATTCAATTTCAGAAATTACGGGAATTCTCAACGAATGTAATTTCTTGATTAACTCAACTTTATCAGGGATTCCAGGGCTTTTAATCACTTCATGAGCATCCAAAATTCTTGATTCAGTGTGTTCGCCTTCTTCAAAAGGAATATTATTTTGAGATAATATCTCTTTGTATTTATCTGACAATAATCCTTTATCTGAAAGGAAAACCTCAAAGCCTTTCGCATTTGCTAATAATGCTGCTCCAACGCCACTTTCTCCGCCGCCTAAAATAACTATTTTCTTCATGGTTAATTTTTTGATTTATGTTACAAAATAAGTCATTAATTTGTAAAATGGTTAATCTTGTAAGTTAAATGTCATTTATGAGCGTGGACGTTCAATTGTGATTCATGCGAGGATGCTTGAACCAGAACTCATACTTTGTATAAAACAAAAGCGGTCGTCTGAATTAATCAAACGACCGCTTTCTAAGACAAAACAAAGATTTCTACTCTGATTTATTCAAATTACTTCTATTTCTACTGTAAACGAAATATACAATTATTCCAATGGCACTCCAAATCAAGAAGGCTCTCCAAG
>ENA-OFCE01000359-OFCE01000359.1-metagenomes-genome-assembly--contig:-NODE-359-length-30954-cov-6.993980_pt1 | contig 30954 bp, 23 predicted proteins | sample MGYA00153388_OFCE01 | MGnify analysis MGYA00153388 | reverse complement strand
GGTCGAGCGCTTCAACGGCCGCATCAGCGAAATCGTCAATCAGACTCGATTCGCATCAGCGGCCGAGCTGGAGGACACGTTGATGCACTACCTGTCAACCTACAACCAACTCATCCCACAGCGCGCCTTGAAACACCAAACGCCCATTCAAGCATTGAAAAACTGGCACCTGGAAAAACCAGAATTGTTCGTCAAGCAGGTATACAAACAGCCGGGGCTTGACACCTAGGCCGGTGATCGAGTTGCCGGGATTAACGCCCAGGTCGCCCGCCAAAGTCGTGGGACCGGTATTGGTGACCGTCGATGCGCCAAGCACGACGAAGCTTCTCGCTGTACCCAGGATCGGCGCCGCCGAGGCTGGCAAGGCGAATGAGACGCATGCGATTGCGCACGCAAGCCCGCTCAGCCGTGCTGAGCATGCAAACGAGAGGAATTTCGGTCGGCTGATCATGGGCTGTGCTCCGATGAGTTAACGCTTTGCTGAGTGCGGCCGCTGCGAGGGAACCCCTCGACATATGCTGCACTCTCGATCGAAGTGTGCTCGCTTTGCGTCAGAACGGCTCAGACACACACCCCCCCGATTCAGGGGAAATGAGCCCAAATTTTCCCGCTTTTGCGGAGTGCATAGGCAGGGGGAGCAATGAGCGCTGCAGTTCAATACTTCCAAATGCCTAACGCCGATCCTGAGCGCTAATTGCGATTTGGCATACGATCGACCGGCCTTAGGCAAGAGATCTAGGTCCATGCGCGAACGACATCGGCCTTCAGCAGTGCGCCGCCCCTGCATGGCTTTTCTCTTCTTACTTATCCCCTGAAGTTCCCTCACGCGTCTTTTCGAACGAGGCTGCGGCGCCTCAGCGCCACTTTTGTGCCAATGGCCCTCTACCCGGTGATTTCAACCGTCCTCGAGAGGTCCTGAACGGCCAGTTTCGAATCCCGTAAACACACCGATTGGGTAATTGAATCCCGAAGGGGACTTCAGCCGCGACTCGGTCTTGTGCTTTCGTTGTGTGAACGCTGGATAGGTGCGCTTTGTTTCACCCGAGCGTGGCCCGAGCCGCTGTTGCTTGTTGTCCAGAGTCGTCTTCACCAGCTATTCGTATTTGCCTTGGCGCTGCCAGTACATGCCCTCGGCAAACGTCATCGCTTCAACCTGGACGCGGCGGTGCGCGGCGAACACCGTCATCGAGTCGACGACCTGTCTCGCAGAGTTGTCGGTTAGCGGTAAGTAGTCCATGGATGGCCGTATGAAATATCGCACGCAGTAGCGCAACCCTTAACGTGGCAGCTGGATGAGGGTTTACTTGTGTTGTCTCGCAGCAAGCTTTGCTAATATACTTACCGACCGTTCAGTATCTTTGTTGTCCATGGTCTCAAAGTCTTCACTCAAAGTTCGCGCCAAAGCTCCAGCCGAAGCTAATGCCAGGACTGCCAGGACCGCCAGCGCCGTGGCCGAGACTCACTCGTCGGTCAGTCGCACCAACGCGCAGATGACGGCGGAAACCACGGGCAAGATCTTGCGCGCCACCGTCGACTGCCTGGCCGGCCAAGGCTATGCGGGCACCACGCTGTCCCTCATCTCCGCGCAAGTGGGGGTGTCGCGCGCGGCGTTGCTGTACCACTTCCAGAGCAAGGACGGGCTGATGGTGGCCGCCATCGAGCGCATCTTCGAAGACCTGCAGGGCTTCTACCGCCACGATGTCGACACCAAGGCCCACATCCGCGACCGCGTGCTGGCTATCCTGAAGAAGTCCTACCTGTGGACGCAGTCGGCCGACCACACGGCGTTGATGGAGCTGTCGTTTGCAGCACGCCGCTCGCCCACGCTGGGCGCGCTGGTCAATGCCGCCTTGCGCCAGCACAACCAACGCTTCGACGTGGCCTGGGAAGCCCTGCTGCAGAGCGCGGGCATCCCGCCCGAACGGTCGAGCCTGATCCGCGACTTCGGCGTGTCCACGCTGCGCGGCCTGGCTGTGTCGCGGCTGTTGAAGGACGACGACTTGGGCATCGAGCGGCAAATGCTGATGCTAGAAAAGGTCGTGCTGACCGAACTTCGTCGGCGTGATTGACGGCACCTGATTCCTGGCACCAGAGCGACTACCCAAACCACAAGGAGACACCGACCATGAGCACCCAGAACTTGAAGACAAACCCGAACCCGAACCCGAGCCAGCAACGCGCGTTGACGCGCGCCATTGCCGCCCTCGTTGCCAGCGGCGCGTTGCATGCTGCCGCCACCGCCCAGTCGGCTGCCGACCCGAAGACGGACGCCCTGGAAACCGTGGTGGTCACTGCGCAGCGCGTGTCGCAGCTGGCGTCGAAGGCCCCCATCGCCATCACCGCGCTGTCGCCTGAGGAACTGCGTTCGGCCGGCGCCACCACGGCGGTCAACCTGACCAACCTGGTGCCCAACGTGCTGATTTCGGCGGGCTCCAGCGCGTCCACCGACATCTCCATACGCGGTATCGCCAGCACCAACACCACCGAGGTCGGCGACCCGGCTGCGGCGTTTCACATCGACGGCATCTACCTGGGCCGGCCGCAGTCGGCAGGCGCCACCTTCTACGACCTGGCGCGCATCGAGGTGCTGCGCGGGCCGCAGGGCACGTTGTACGGCCGCAATGCCACGGCAGGCGCCATCAACCTCATCACCAACAAGCCGGGCAAGAAGTTTGCGGCCGAGGTCAACGCCGACTTCGGCAACTACAACCGCCAGAACGTCGAGGCGATGGTCAACCTGCCCGTCAACGACATGCTGGCGCTGCGCGGCGTGGTGTCGTCGACCACACGCAACGGCACTCTCGTCACCACCAGCGCTGCCAACGGCTTCAGCAAGAACCGCGACGACGCGAACAACCTGTCAGGGCGCGTGCATGCGCTGTTCAGCCTGTCGCCCGCCACGCAGGTGCTGCTGACGGCCGACTTCAACCGCAACAAGGGCGTGGGCAATGGCAGCGTGTCGCTGGCCACCTACCAGACCAAGACCGGTGCCGAACAGCGCACGCAGCTCGGCAATCGCACCGAAGGCATCCGCGATGAACATGCCACCGGCCTGACCGCCGAGCTTACCCACCAGCTGGGTTTTGCCGAACTGACCTACCTGGGCGGCTACCGCACCTTCGACCGCGACAGCGCCAGTTCCACTCTGGGCATCACCAGCAAGACGGTGTCAGGCTTCAAGCAGAGTTCGCATGAACTGCGGCTGGCATCGAGCGACAGCAGAGCGCCGTTGACCTGGGTGGCCGGCGTGTACCTGTTCGACGAACGCGGCGACATCGACGGCATCTTCGGCTCGATTCCCATCACACCGCAAATCCCCACCTTGTTCGGCGTGCAGCGCTTCCAGCAAAACCCTGTCACTTCCAAATCGAACGCCGTGTTCGGGCAGGCTACCTACAAGGTGACGCCAGTGGCGCGGCTGACCGCCGGCGTGCGCTTCACCAACGACGAGAAGGCCCGTGACGGGGTTCAAAGCCTGACCGTGCCACCGCCGCTGGCGCAGGTCAGCAACACTGCCGTCAACAAGGCCCGGGTCAGCTACTCGCAAACCACCTACAAGCTGGGCGGCGAATACGACCTGTCGCCGACGACGCTGGTGTATGCCCATGTGGCCACCGGCTACAAGGCCGGCGGCTACTTCGACGGCGACAACACGCGCGGCGACAACACCTACCGACCCGAACTGTTGACGTCTTACGAAGCCGGTATCAAGGGCCGCTTCCTGGACAACCGCGTGCGGCTGGCGGCCACCGCCTTCCGCTATGACTACAAGGACCTGCAGGTCAGCTACATCGCCATCAACCCGCTGACCAACGTCACCGGCACCATCACCACCAACGCCGCGCGGGCCACCAACCAGGGCCTGGAGCTCGAGGGCAAGTGGCTGGTGTCGGACAGCGGCACGCTGAACTTCGCAGTGGGCCTGCTGGACGCCAAGTACAAGAGCTTTGTCTTCCCGGTGGTCACCAACCGCCCCGTGGCGATCGACTTTGCCGGCAAGAAGCTGGACAAGGCGCCCACTTCCAACATCAGCCTGGGCTACACGCACAACTGGTTGCTGGCCGACGGCGGTGGCTTGACGGCCTATGTGGGCACACGCCGTTCATCAGCCTATGTGCTGAGCAACTTCGCCATTGCCGCACCCGTGCAGTACGAGCAGAAGGCCTTCAACCGCAGCGACGTGAACCTGAGCTACACGTCACCACGCGACAAATGGTACGCACAGCTGTACGCGCGCAACCTCGAGGCGAACAACGTCATGACGAGTTTGACGTTCTCTACCCTCACCGGCACGCAGGTGCTGCTGGCCGAGCCGCGCATGTTCGGCGTGCGAGCCGGGCTGAAATTCTAGGCCCGGGCCCGTTTGCTGGCATCCGTTCAACGCCACCATGAAGCTGAAGTTCTCAGAGAAGCTCGCCTACGGCCTGGGCGACTTCGCCAGCAACCTGATCTTCGCCACCGTCAGCACGTTCCTGATGTACTACTACACCGACATCTACGGCTTGCCGGCGGTGGTGGTGGGCACCATTCTGTTCGTGGCGCGTTTCGTCGACGCGCTGTGGGACCTGCTGCTGGGCACCTTGATCGACCGCACGCACACGCGCTGGGGCCAGTGCCGGCCCTACCTGCTGTTCGCGTCGCCCCTGCTGGCGGTGTGCGTGGTGGCCACCTTCACGGTGCCGGCGGGCTCTGACAGCTTCAAGATGGCCTACGCGTACATCACCTACACGCTGCTGATGTGCACCTACAGCCTGGTCAACATCCCGTACACCGCCATGCCCGCGCTGATGACCGACGACCCGCGCGACCGCACGCGCCTGGCGGCGGTGCGCATGTTCTGCGCCATCCTGGGCTCGATGGTGGTGGGCGCGCTGACGCTGAAGCTGGTGGCGGTGCTGGGCGGCGACGACAAGGCGGCGGGCTACCAGTACACCGTGGCCTTGATGGCCGGGGTGGGCATGCTGCTCTTCTGGTTGACGTTTGCGCTGACGCGTGAACGCATCTCGCCGGTGCAGCAAGAGCGTCAGGTGAAGGCCGATTTCACCACGCTGATCAAAGGCCGCGCGTGGTGGATGATGGCCTTGATCGGCATCTGCGTGTACACGGCGCTGTCAATCACCGGCGGCACGGTGCTGTACTACTTCAAGTACGTGGTGGGCGACCAGAGCAAGGCTTCGCTGTACCTGTTCATTGTCGGCTTGGGGCTCTTGTGCGGCATCTTGCTGGCCGTGGTGCTGACCAAGCGGTTTTGCAAACGCAAGGTGATGATGGCGTCGGCCACGCTGTCGGGCCTGCTGTACGCCAGCTTCTATTTTCTCGACCCGAAGAACCTGGCCATGGTCTACGGTTTGGGCTTCGCGATCCAGGTCTTCAACGGCATCAGCGTGCCGATCCTGTGGTCGATGGTGGCCGACACGTCTGACGACGCCGAACTGCGGTCGGGCCGGCGCATGGTGGGGCTGGCCACCAGTTCCATCGCGTTTTCCTACAAGTTCGGCCTGGGCCTGGGTGGCGCCATCGCCGGCTTGCTGTTGGCGGCCATCGGCTACCAAGCTAATGTCGACCAAACGCCGCAGGCCATCCAGGGGCTCGTTCTCATCATGAGTGCCGTGCCCGCCTTCAGCAAACTGCTGGTGGTGGTGATCCTGGTCTTCTATCCGCTGCACCAGGCAGCGCTGGACCACATGCAGCCGCGCTTGAAGGCGCTGCGCGAAAGAGCGGCCAACGCCGGTCAGACACCCCTTTGAAAGCCGCTGCGTGGACACCCTCGATGAACTGAAGCTCGCCCCTTTCAACCTCGACGCCGAGGGCGTTGCGTGGGTGAAGAAAACCCTCGACAGCCTGAGCACCGAAGACAAGGTACGTCAGATCTACTGCCCCATGGGCATCTACGACGACCTGGACAACGCCCGGCGCCTGGCCCAACTCAGGCCCGGCGGCTTGTTCCGCCTGATGGGCCCCGACCTGCAAGCCGCCTGGCAAGCCACGCGCATGGTCATCGAGTCAAGCGAAGTGCCGATGCTGATTGCCGGCGACCTGGAGGGTGGCGCCTATTGCCTGCCCTTCAACACCGCGGCGTTGAACCAGATCGGCGTGGCCGCCTGCGACGACCCGGGCTTAAGCGATGCCATCGCCACGGTGATTGCCGAAGAAGCCGTGGCCATGGGCTACAACTGGTCGTTCACGCCCGTGCTGGACATCAACGCCAAATTCCGCAGTGCCATCGTGGGCACGCGTTCCTACGGCAGCCGGGTCGACACCATCATTCGCGAAGCCTCGGTGCACATCCGCGTGCTGCAACAGCACGGCGTGGCCGCCACCGCCAAACACTGGCCCGGCGAAGGCTTCGACGACCGCGACCAGCACCTGGTGACCACCATCAACCCGCTGCCGTTCGACGAATGGGAACAGAGCTACGGGCGCATCTACCGCAGCATGATCCAGCAGGGTGTGATGGCGGTGATGTCGGCCCACATCGCGCTGCCTTCCTGGGTCAAAAAGCACAAGCCCAACGCCGGACGCGAAGCCTTCCGTCCGGGTTCCGTCAGCCACTTGCTGAACGTGGACCTGCTGCGCGGCGAACTGGGTTTCAACGGGCTGGTGGTGTCGGACGCCACGCCGATGGGCGGCTTGTCGTCGTGGGCCGAGAAAGAAATCTACGCGTCCGACGTCGTGCAGAGCGGCTGCGACATGTACCTGTTCGGGCACCCCGACGAATTCGAGATCGACTTGCTGATGAAAGGCCTGCGCTCGGGGCGCCTGACCGAGGCGCGGCTGGAAGAAGCGGTGACGCGTGTGCTGGGCCTGAAGGCCGCACTGAGCCTGCACAAGAAGACGCTGGACGAGCGCCTGCCGCCGCTGGCACAGGTGCGCGAGCGGCTGCGCACACCCAAGAACTTGGCGGTGTCGGCGCAGTCTGTCAGGCAGAGCGTGACCTTGATCAAGGACGTGCCGCTGACGCTGCCGCTGGATGCGGTGAAACACAAGCGCGTGCTCATCATCAGCGAAGGCGTCAAGCGCGTCACCCCCAGCACGCAATTGAGAAGCCTCGAAACGCTCGAGGCCGAACTGCGCCAGCGCGGCTTCGAACTGCGCCATGTCGAGCCAGCCCCGTTGGCGGCACTGGCGCCCGCCGTCACGCGCGACAACACCGACCTGGTGCTGTATCTACTGGCGCAGGAATCCGAGTACACGGTGGGCCATATCGGCATCGACTGGAAGAAGCTGCACGGCGGCATCCTGCAAGGCATGACGCGCTACTGGCACGACATCCCCACCGTGATGGTGTCGTTCGGCCACATGTACTACCTGTACGACGCGCCGTTCTGCCCCACCTACATCAACGCCTACACCTGGCTGCCCGAAGTGCAGCGCGCGGTGGTTCGCAAGCTGATGGGTGAAGAGGCGTTCGAGGGCACCAGCCCGGTGGATGCGTTTTGCGGGCAGGAAGCCGCGCGGTATTGAGGGGGGCCCCAGTCCGCCCGGGTTCAGGTCTCGCGCCATTGCGGGCACGGGGGTGTGGGGGTATGGGGGTGTGGGGGTGCGCGCGCAGTCGTCGCCCGAGCCCGGCTGACGCCTGGCTCGCGCAGGGCCACTTCATGCCCGTCGTCGGCCCGCGGTCTTGGCGACGGACTTCTTGGCAGGCGTGACCAGGTTGCGCGCGCTGTCCCGGGCGCTGCCCGCCGGCTTGCGTTTGGCCAAGCTCTTTGCAAGCAGGGCGGTGAGATCGACCACGTTGTGGGCTCCCGCCTCCGGAGGTGCGTCTTCGCGCGCCGTCACGGTGGCGGTTTCGCCGGCTTCGACCTTTTGGCTGACGAGCGCCAGGATGGCGTCGCTGAACTTGTCTGAGTAGTCGTCCGACTTCCAGGGGCCGGTCATGTCGCCGATGAGCTGCGCGGCCATCTTCAGTTCGCCCGGTTTCAGGCCTGCGGCGGTCTTGCCTTCGGCCGGAAGTTTCAGTTCCGCCACGGGGCGGATCTCGCCGGCCCAGCGCAGCGTGTTCAGAACCAATGCAGCCCCCGAAGGAATCAGCGCAGCCAGGTGCTCCTTGGTGTGCATCACCACCCGCGCGATGCCGATCACGCCGGCCTCGAACATCGACTCCCGCAGCAGCGCATAGACCTTTTCGCCCTTGCCCAGGGGCTCCAGGTAGTAGGGCGTCTCGAGCAGCGTGAACGGAATCTCGCTGGCTTTGACGAAGGACTCGATCTCGATGGTCTGTGTCGATTTCGGGTACGCGGCCTTGATCTGGTCTTCGCTCAGGATCACGTAATCGCCATCGGCCTGCTTGATGCCTTTGACGATGTCGGCGGTCTGGATTTCGAGTCCGGTGCGCTTGTTCACACGCTTGTAGCCCACCGGGTCCATCGATCGTTTGTCGAGCCAGTCAAAGTCGATGCCGACCTCTTGCGAGGCCGGATACAGGGCCACGGGCACATGCACCAGGCCGAAAGTGATGGCGCCTTTCCAGATCACGCGGGGCATGCAGGTCTCCGTTGCGGCGCAGTACCGAAAGCCAGGCACGCTACGCGCGCGTCGCAGCGCGTCTGTGCGGCTGGGTACACACCGAAGCTCGGTCCGGTAGCGCACAGACGGTCAGATAAGTGTCATTCAACACTTGACGTAAATGACCCAACTATTTTTCCAATGCGGCCGAAGACCTTCACGTCGGACAGCGAGGGCTGGCAAGCGCGCGACTGCACTGGCGACCTGCTTGTTGGCGAGCGTGGCACTGTGGGGTTGCGGTGAGAGGGCGACCTTGACGGTGGCACAAGGCACCGGGCCTCGGCCGGAGTTGCCGGCGCCGCACAAGACTCTGCTGCCGACGGTGAACATCGCGCCCGCCACGGGCTGGCCGCAAGGCGGCGCGCCGCAGGCCGCAGCCGGCCTGCAGGTGGTGGCCTTTGCCAGCGGGTTGGACCACCCGCGCTGGCTGCTCGTACTGCCCAATGGCGACGTGCTGGTGGCCGAGAGCAACGCGCCGCCCAAGCCTCAAGGCAGCAAAGGCATCAAGGACTACGTCATGGGGCTGGTGATGAAGCGCGCCGGCGCCGGCACGCCTAGCGCCAACCGCATCAGCCTGCTGCGCGATGCCGACGGCGACGGCGTTGCCGAAACCCGCACGGTGTTCTTGAGTGGCTTGTATTCACCCTTTGGCATGGCGCTGATCGGCGACCGCCTGTTCGTGGCCAATGCCGACGCGGTGCTGAGTTTTCCCTATCGCAGTGGCGATACGGTCATCACCGCACCGGGCACCAAGTTGCTCGACCTGCCGGGCGGCCCGATCAACCACCACTGGACGAAGAATCTGCTCGCCAGCACCGACGGCAGCAAGTTGTATGTCAGCGTCGGCTCGAACAGCAATGTCGGCGAGCGTGGCATGGCGGTCGAGGAAGGTCGCGCCGCGATCTGGGAAGTGCAGGTCGCCAACGGCGCGCACCGTGTCTACGCCTCGGGCCTGCGCAACCCCGTGGGCATGGCCTGGGATGCCGCCGGCCAGGTGCTGTGGACGGTGGTGAACGAGCGCGATGAACTGGGTAGTGACTTGGTGCCCGATTACCTTAGCTCGGTCCGGGACGGTGCCTTTTACGGCTGGCCCTACAGCTACTTCGGTCAGAACCTGGACGCGCGTGTTCAGCCGCCGCAGCCGGCGCTGGTAGCCACCGCACTGGTGCCCGACTACGCGCTCGGCCCGCACACGGCGTCGCTCGGGCTGGCCCGCTCTGCGGGCGGCAAGCTGCCGGCCGCCTTTGCCGACGGCATGTTCATCGGCCAGCACGGCTCGTGGAACCGCCGGCCGCACAGCGGCTACAAAGTGATCTTCGTGCCGTTTCAGAACGGCCGGCCCGTGGGCGCACCTTTGGATGTGTTGAGCGGCTTCCTCAGCGATGCTGGCGAGGCGAAGGGCCGGCCCGTGGGCGTGGCCGTCGACGCGCGTGGCGCGTTGCTGGTGGCTGACGACGTGGGCAACGTGATCTGGCGCGTCAGCGCGAAACCTTGAGGCTCGCATGAACAAATACATTGCCGCTTACGCCGGCACCGCGGTCGTGATGGTGGCGCTGGACATGCTGTGGCTGGGCGTCATCGCCAAGACGATGTACCAGCAAGGCATCGGCCACTTGATGGCCGACAAGCCGAACATCGGCGTGGCGGTGGGGTTCTATCTGCTGTATGCGTTGGGCGTGGTGATCTTTGCCGTGTCACCGCAGCACGGGGGCTCTGGTTGGGCCACGACCCTGGTGATGGGCGCGCTGTTTGGCTTCTTCGCCTATGCGACCTATGACCTGACGAATCTGGCGACGCTGCGCGATTGGCCGCTGCGCTTGTCGCTGATCGACATGGCTTGGGGCACGCTGGTCAGCGCTGCGGCTGCCGCCGGCGGCAAGGCCGCACTGGACTGGGCCACTCGGGCCTCTGCAGGTGCATAGCCCAGCAATGACATTGCAGCGTTGAGACTCCGCGCCGCCTTGGCATAGCCGACCCAGGATTCATTGCCCTTGTCCAGGCGTTCGTGCACCGTCTCTACGGACCAGTGGTCGCCCCCGCGCAGTGCCGACAGTTCTGCCCAGGCCACGGGGACTGAAATCCCCAGGCCCGGCCGAGCCCGCGCCGACCAGGCGCACACGGTGGTGGCGCCGCGCCCGTTGCGCAGATAGTCGATGTAGATCTTGCCCACGCGATTTTTCGGGCCGCTGCGGGCCACGAAACGCTGCGGAATCGCTTTGGCCAGGTGCACCACGACAGCTCGGGCAAACCCCTTGGCGGTGGCCCAGTCGTGCAGGCGCCTCACGGGCACCACGACATGCAGCCCCTTGCCGCCGCTGGTCTTCAGGAAGCTCGGCAGGCCCAGCTGGGCCAAAAACGCGTGCATCAGTTGCGCCGCCTCCTGCACCTGCGACCACGGCACACCCGCACCGGGGTCGAGGTCGAACACCAGGCGGTCCGGATGTTCGAAATGCGCCGCGCCGGTGTTCTGGGTGTGCATCTCGACGACATTCCATTGCGCCGCCGACAGCAGCCCTTGCTTGCCGGTCACCTCGATCATCGGCGGATGGTCGATGTCGAGCGCTTGGTCGAGCTTTTGATCGAGCTGCCGGATACCGGGAAGCTTTTCGGTCCCCAAATGCTTCTGGAAGAACAGCGCCCCCTCGACGCCGTCGGGGGCGCGCACCAGCGACACCGGTCGGCCCTTGAGGTGCTTCATCAGCAAGTCGCCCACCAGCGCGTAGTAGCGCACCAGTTCGAGCTTGGTCGTGCCGGTACGGGTGTCGATCACCCGCTGCGAGTTCGTCACCTGCATCCGATCGAACAAGGCCGGCGCCTGGCGCGCAGCGGCCGCCTTCGACACCACGGCCGCAGGCAGGCGCAGCGCCTGTTCGCGCACGATGGTGCGGGCCTCCTTGTCGGCGCGCAGGCCCCGGAAGACGGCATGCCGGATGCGGCCGGCGCGTGTCCATTCACCGAAGCTCACCTCGGCGACCAGAGTCGGCGCAACCCAGGTCGGCTTGCCGTCCACCTTCGGTCCGGCAGCGAAAGGGCTCGTGATCCGCACTCTTGTATCCAGCGCTTTCTTGAGGTCTTTCAACATCTGTTCGGTAAAGCCCGTGCCGACATCGCCCACGTACTGCAGCGCGCCGTGCCCATCGTTCGCGCCCAGCAGCAGCGCACCGAAGCCGCTGCGCGCACCCTGGGCGGCGGTGTAGCCACCGATCACGAATTCCTGCCGCTGGCTGCACTTCAGCTTGACCCAGTCCGCCGACCGGGTGGACCGGTACGTGCTGTGGCGGCGTTTGGCGATCACGCCCTCCAGCCCCAGCTTGCAGGCCGAAGCAACCACGCTGGGCGCTGCGCCGTCGAACGCTTCGCTGAAGCGGACAGAGTCGCAGCCTGATGCCGCGAGCAGCGCCTTCAGGACCCTGCGCCGTGCTTGCAGCGGTGCGCTGCGCAGGTCTTGCCCGGCAACGTACGGCAGATCGAACAGGTACAGCACCACGTCGTTCGTCCGCTTCGTGTCGAAGGCCTGCTGCAACGCGCCGAAGTCGGGGATGCCCGCCACATCGGGCACCACGATCTCGCCGTCGTACCAGCCTGGCGGCAGTTGGAGGCTGTCGAAGGCTCTTTGCAGCGGACGCAGCTCCGATGTCCAGTCATGACCATTGCGGGTGTGGAAGCGCGCGCCCGCAGCGTCGTTGCGCACCAGCATGCGATAGCCGTCGAACTTGATCTCGTACAGCCATTCGGCGGCGTCCGGCGGCGGGCCCGCCACCAGGGTGGCCAGTTGCGGCGCCAGCGAATGCGGCAGAGCCGATTGCACGGCCTCGGCCGGCAAGTCGTATAAATTGTGCAAGCCGTGCAGGCCGTGATCGGGCGCCGACCGACGGGCAGCCCCGGCATCGACGGTGGCGGTGGCCGTGGCGGCGACTGTGGCAGCGCGCGGCGCGGGACCCAGGGCCTTCACGCTCGCCGGCAGCTCGTCGACCACGCTGTAGGCAGCGGATGCGCGGGCGTAGATGTCCTTCTCCTTGATCAGCAGCCAAGCCGTCTGCTTCTCGGCTTTGCCCTTCATCCGCACCAGCATCCATCGGCCGTGCAGCTTGTGGCCGTGCAGCTCGAACTTCAAGTTGCCGTCCTGAAGCCCTTGCCGCGGATCCTGCAAAGGGACCCACGTGCCAGCGTCCCACACGATGACCTTGCCGGCACCGTACTGCCGGGCGGGCACGGTGCCTTCGAAATCGGCATACGCCAGCGGGTGATCTTCGACCTGCACCGCCATGCGTTTGACGCCCGGGTCGAAGCTGGGTCCCTTGGGCACGGCCCAGCTCTTCATCGTGCCGTCGAGTTCCAGCCTGAAGTCGTAGTGCAGGCTGCTGGCCCAATGCTTCTGGACGACGAAGCTCGGCCTGTCGACGGCTGACTGCCCGCCCTCTGCCGGCTCGGGCGTCAGCGCGAAGTTGCGCTTCGATCGGTAGGCGTGCAGGGCGCCGTGCGCCGGCTGAGGCACAGACTTCGACTGCCGGTTCATGCGACGACCTTGGGTCCGTCCCGGCGGATCAGGCTCATCTCGCCGTCGGCTTCGAGGTACATGCGTTTGACGTCGGCAAGGTTGTCGACGCCTTCGTGCCGAATCTTGGCGTTCAGTTCCTCGTCGGTGATGAGCTCCCGGCGCATGTTTCTGCGCTGCAGCTTTCCGTCGCGTACGAGGCACATGCGCGGCGCCGAGGTGAAGCGCGCCACGAGCGGAAACTTGAAGCTCATGAAGTCGAGCATGTAGCTCCAGAAGACGAGCGTGGCGATCAGCACCATGCCGTCGGTGGCCGAGCTGGCGCTGCCGATCATGCTGTTCTGCGCCGCATCGCCCAGGATCACCACGAACAGGAAGTCGCTGATGCCCAGCGACCCCACGTCGCGCCGCAGGATAAAGCGCAGGACGATGAACAGGAACCAGTACATCAGTGTGCCGCGCAGGACCAGATCCAGCGGTGACACCGTGAACGAGAAAATGGTTGCTAAGTCGACGTCGAAGATGCTCAAAGGATGCTCCGTGAATCCATCCTCGCGCAGTCTGCGGCTGGCAGTCGGTGCGGCAGCGCGCCGAGCGGCGTGGGCTCAGCAGCACGCAGCGCGGTACGCCTACCGGCTTTTTATGCTCCAATTGGATTCCAATTGGAGTCCAGGCGCTTAAATGAAGAAGAGCAGCACGGCGATCGAGCCTCGGCAACGCACCGGCGAGACCGAGAAGATGACGGTCAATGTCGGCGTGGTCGATCTGGGCCACGTGGACCTCCTGGTCCAGGAAGGCTTCTATTCGAATCGCTCCGACCTCATGCGAACGGCGCTTCGAAACCAGCTTGCCTTGCATGCCGACTCGGTCCGGCAGGCGGTGGTGCGCCGCACGCTCATGGTGGGCCTGCAGCATTACAGCCGCGCCGATCTCGAGCGGGTGGTGGCTGCAGGCCAGCGGCTGCAGGTGCAGGTGGTCGGGCTTGCCCGCATCGCTGACGACGTGCCGCCCGAGCTCGCCCGCGAGGCCATCGAATCCGTCACCGTGCTGGGCTCGTTTCAGGCCAGCCCTGCGGTCCGGCGGGCGCTGTCGGGTCGCATCCGATGAACCCCACACCAGACACGTCAGCCACGCCAGCTACATAAAGAACATCATGAAAACACCCTTCAACGCCCGTGCGCCGGCCTTCGACGCCGCGGCCATCAACGCAACGATTCAACGAGCGCTCGCGTCAGCAGGGCTCGACACCGCGGCAGGCCCGGTGCATAACGTGACCGAGACCATCCGGCGCGCGTTGGCCGCGGGGGGCCTTGCCCAGGCAGCTCCGACGCACGACGACGAGTCGGTCATCGATGTCGCAGCACGTGTCGTCCCCGATGGCGAAGCCACGAACGCCAAAGTAAGCCGCCAGCCGCCGGGACGCGAAGCGCCGCAACGGCCCGGCAGCTTCGACACGCACGAGTTCACGGCCGAGGCGGGCAGCCGGTCATACAAGGTCTATGTGCCGGCGGGGAAGCCCGTTTCGCCGCGTGCGATGGTCGTGATGCTGCATGGCTGCACCCAGTCCGCAGACGATTTCGCCGCCGGCACCCAGATGAACCGTTTTGCCGACGAGCATGGCGTTCTGGTCGTGTATCCCGAGCAGGCCGCGCATGCAAATGCGTCGAAGTGCTGGAACTGGTTCAAGCCGCAGGACCAGCGACGCGGCGCGGGCGAGCCTGCGCTGATCGCCGGCATCGTTCGCGAAGTCGCGCGCGAGCAAGGCGCCGACTCGCGCCGCATTTTCGCGGCCGGGCTGTCTGCCGGTGCGGCGATGGCCGTCGTGCTGGGCGAGACCTACCCGGAGTTATTCGCCGGCGTCGGGGCGCATTCCGGTCTCCCGTACGGCAGCGCGCACGACATCCCTACGGCCCTTGCCGCGATGAAAGGCGGGCGCAGCGGGATGCCTGGGCTGAAAAGCGCGCCTGACGCTGCCGGGCCGCCGCGCGACAGGGCAGTGCAGGCGGTGCCGATGATCGTGTTCCACGGGGATCGCGACCACACCGTGCAGCAAACCAATGGTGCACACATCGTGCAGCAGGCCAGGGATGCGCACGGCGCCCGTGCGGGGGCCACGCCTTTGCATGCCCGCACGGAGTCCGGTGTGACGCCAGCCGGCCAGCGCTTCAGCCGCAGCGTTTACGCCGACACCGACGGGCAGACCCGGATCGAAAGCTGGACGCTGCATGGCGCAGGGCACGCTTGGTCGGGAGGCCACGCGAGCGGGACCTACACCGACAGCGCCGGCCCGGACGCTTCAGCGGAAATGGTGCGTTTCTTCATGGCGCTGCCACCTACCGGCCCGGCCTGAGTCAATTTGCTGCGCGGGCACGACCCACAGACCGTGTCCCGCCTCAAGGTCGGCCAACGACTTCTCTCGCTGCCTTTCGACATCCTGCGGGCTCAGTACGCCAGTGTGGTGATGGCGGGGCTGGCTCTGCGGTCTCTGATCGCGTCGTGTTGGAGAAGCTTGCGTTGGGGCCACTCGCCCGGCAACGCTAGAAAAGAGCAAGGCGAGACGCACCTTTCGGTGCATCCCGCCTTGCTTCATGTCGGGACCTCGGGTCATTGCCTGAGGTCAGTGATCCTGGTCGATCACTCAGGTCAATGTCGTCGGCTCGCCCGTCTCATCCGCGGGCACGGCAAACGTGTCCCTAATGACCAAGGGCTCCGACGATTCGTCACTGCCCCCCAGGCCGAGGATGAACGCGACGAAGGTCGCCGTGCTGACACCGGCACTGTCGGGCACCGCGGCAGCGGCCACCGGCGGAGGTGCGGGCGGGGGAGTTGGGTCGGCGTCGTTGTCGTCATTCCAGCAGCCGGCCAAGGCCAGCGCCGTGGCCGCCGCAGCGGCGGCCAACATCTTACGTTGCAGCTTCATGATGGCGTCCTCAGGGGTTGGTCGTGCCGGCGGCAGGGGCGGGGTTCAGGTTGCCTGGCAATGGCGTCGTCAGGTACGGAAATGTCACGCCATAGTTGGCTGCCGTCTTTCGCACACCGTCGGTCAGTGCCAGGGCGCCGGCGGGTGCGTCTGAAGGTCTGCAGCCCACCTTCAGCGTGTCGGCTGCAGTCGTTAACACGCACAGTGCGCCCATCGACACGCGCAGTGAAAGGTCCACCACGTCGTCGGCCGGACGGCGGCCGTTCGGGAAGCCGGCGTTGTCGCCGCCCGCCACGCCCAGCGGGTTTTGCGCACCTGCCGCTTTGGCAGCGATCGAGGTATTCAACCGCAACATCTCGGCAGCCACCACGGTCGTGGGCTGGTTGACGCCACTGATGCCCTTCAAGAAGACCTCGACTAGGTCGGTACGCGGAAAGTTCGTCGGCGCCAAGGCGGTAGGAAACAGCGTCTGGATCAGAGCCGGCAGCACCGGGTTGGTGACGTAATCGGAGAAGTTCGCAGCATCGTTGCGCGGCTTGGATGCATTGAACTTGTCCTTGTCGTCGAGGCCGATGATGAGCTCGTTCACCAGCGGCATGCCCAAGCGCGAAACCTGGGTCCAGGCACCGCCGCTGCGCGTGACCCTGCCCAGGCCGGTGGACGGCGCACCGTCCAGCAACCGGCCCTGGCGCATGCTGGCGGTGGTGTAGGCACCGATGACGGGGTCCGCGCCGGCAGTCAGACAACTGATCGGCACTTCCATGGCCAGCGTGCTGACGTTCTTGCCTTCCAGATCGTTGTTGTTGCCGCCCACCTCGGCGCCCAGCGGGTTGAGGTTGAACAGATCCAGCGCGCGGCCGACGGCGATGTAGAACGATTCCTTGCGCTGGCCGACAAAGACGCGACCGGGAGTAGCGCAACCTGGGATCGTCACGTTATAAATGTGCTGATTCGCATAGCTCGCGTAACCCGTGGCGCTGCCGAATGACTTATCGCCGATGTTGTCTACCGGTTTGTCGAACACGGTGGCGCCCCCGGCGGCATTGGACACGCTGCTACGCGCTGTGCGCCGACCGCCGCGCAGCACGTCGATGGTGTATGACTCGCGCACATTGAGCGCCGCAGGGTTGACGCCGGCGATCACACCGCTGTTGATGAGCGGAATCTTCACGGCCTTGCCGCCGACGGTCAGCGCGGTGGCTTTCGAGGTGTTGGAAAAGCGGAACTGGAATGTGATGTCCTCGACCGCATCGCCGTTGTTGTCGATGTGTATCTCGTACAGACCTTCGGGGCTGAACATGTGGAAATTCGGGCCGCCCTGCGGGTCCTGGAACGGCATGTAGTTGGCAAGAATAGTGACGAAGTTCTCGCGGCCGGCTTCGTAGCTGCGGAACATGTAGAGGTCGGTGGCGTCCACCTTTGGCGAGCCGGTGATGTAGGGTGCCTCGCGGTGGCTGGACGCGTGGACAGCGGGCATCGCGACCAACAGTGTTGCAAAGCCGATGCCGAGAGAAGCGACAGCGCTGCCCAGGCGGGAACGGGGGTAGGGATTACGTTTCATGGATGACTCCGCACTTCAGGTTTTGAGGAATTCCCGGGGCGTCACATTGGAATTAACGCAGCCGTCCCGGGCACATGAATTCATTGCGCGTTCGAACAAATTCATGTCCCTAGCGTAAGCAGGGTGTTCAGCGGAGACAGTGCGATGGCGCACATGCCTGAATTAGCAATTCAATCCGCGCGGCGGGCAAACGTTTTGCAACGCGCTTCATTCCAGATGACGCAGCGTCGGACGACGCACGCAAGGCGTCGTCAGGATGCGGGACCCTGCGCCTCGCCGCGCGCCGCTGCGGCGAGCAGGCGGTCCATGCGGGCGATTTCTTCCAATGTGTCTTTGCCCACCTCGGCGCGGTTGCGCACCCGCGCCAGGGTGTCGCGGGCGCTGCGGATGCGGGCCTCGTCCCAGGCCAGTGGCGCCGTGTGGCTGAGGTAGTACAGCAGGTTGAAGCGGCCCGCAGCACTCATCGATTCAAGTTGCGCTGAATTGGCCATGTCCAGCGCGGCGCTGATGGCCGCCGGTGACGCGCTGTGGCTTTCGACCAGGGCCTGCAGGGCGCGCAGTCGGTCTTCCTTCACCGGCCCATCGATGGCTTTCAGCAGGCGACCCCATTCGGTCGGGTTCGGGCGGGCCAGCCAGACCTCGAACTGGCTGGTTTGCTGTGACAGGCCGCTGTTGCCCGTGATGCTCTCGGGCCGCAAGTCACCCCATCCCCAGCGCTTGAACAGCGCGGCCAGGCTGCGGGCTTCGGCTTCGTCGTCCTTGCGGAAGTAGCGGATCTGCGCGGTGTTCGGTGCGGACTGCACGCGCTCCGACCCCGGGGCCGACCAGCCGGCGCTGCCCAGGTGCGGGCGCAGCGCTTTTACGGCGCGTCGCTGCTCGGGGTCGGAGAACTGCAGGTACACCGCGCGGCGGTCCTGCATGGCGCGCTGGATTTCTTGCTGCAGCTCTTTCTTGCCGGTCAAGGCGTTCCGGTAGACCTTCTGTTGCCAGCCCTGCTGGTCGATGGCGCGGTTCGCGGTGACCAGTGCCTTATCGGCTGCCTCTTTGGCGTCGATGGCACGGGCTGCCGCGGCGTTGGCCCGATCCGCCTCAACCTTCGCGCGGTGCGCTTGCGTGTTGGCGCGGACGCGTTCGCGGTTCGCGTCGTGGTATAGCCAACCCATTGCCGTGAACATCGCCACCAGCACAGGGCCGATCACGGCTATGCCCCAGAGCAGGCGGCGCGTTCGCCGGTTTTGCTGTCGCAATTGCTCTCGGTCGTCCGACTCGGCCTGTTCGGCGCGCACTTCTTCGTGGTGCGCACGCTGGCTGTGCTGCAGGAATTGCAGCGCCGCGTCCAGCCCGGGCCGGTAACGATGCGCCCAGGCCGCAGTGGGCCGTTCACGGGCCTGCCAGTCCAGGGTGAAGGGCAGGTCGGGCGGCCGCAGCAGGGCGGCGCGTCCGGCGGCGTTCAGCTCGGCGGTCTCGGCCAGGCGGCGGAAAACCTGGGCCGAGAGGGCTTCCTCGTCCACCCAGTCGCGCAGGCGCTGCCATACGCGCATCAGGCTTTCGTGCGAGATATCGACCGGGGTGTCCGGCGCCAGCGGCGTGCCGGCCGGCGGCATCAGGAAGGAACGCGTGGGTTCGCGGAAGACTTCGATCACCGCCGCCAAGTCGTCGGGGCTGGCGCCGGTGATGGCGACCAGGGTGTCGATGCGCGTGGGGCGGCGTGTGCCCCGCGAGTCGGTGCCGCGGTCGGTGATGGCCTTGAACAGCCCGGCGCACAGCGCCTGTTGCGCCGGGTTGGGGAGGGCAGCGTAGGCCTCTTCGGCGTGCTGGTCCAGCGCCTGGGCCATCGTGCCGATGGACTCGTAATGCGCCAGCGACAGCGGAGTGTCGCGACTGCCTTCGTGCCCGCCCGCCTGCCCGCCACCATGCCCGCTTTCAAAACAGGCGGCCCAGGTGCGGTTCAGCGCGTGTTGCAGCAGCGACAGCTGGTCGGGGTCGTCGCCCACGTCGTTGACCAGGCGGGTCAGGAGCACCGGGTCGATCTGTGCGCCGCAAACGCCCACCGGCCCGGCGATGGCCGCGCGGCGCTCTTCGCGCGTCATGCGCGGCACCAGGTACTGGCCGCGGTTGATCGCCTCGGGCAGCCCGAAGTACTGGGCGCAGTCACCCAGGAAGTCCGACCGCATGGTCAGCACGACGTACACCGGCAGGTCGGGGTGGGCCGCGGCCTCGAGCAGCAGGTTGACGAAGGCCGTGGCGTCTTCCTGCCCCTTGGCCGCCGTCGGGCCGTCAGCGGCCAGGGCGCGGAAACGAAACAGCTCCTCGAATTGGTCCACCACCACCAGCAGGTTCTGGCGCGGGCCCAGGTGGGCCTGCTGGCAGGCATCGACCAGGCCGAGCTTGCTCATGCGCAGCAGCGCTTCCATCAGCTCGGTGGGGCTGAAGCCGGTGGCGTCGTCGCCCGCTGCCGACCCCAGCAGCCCAGGTCGGGCCAGCGCCTCGGCCAGCGCGCATAAAGGGCGGTTGCCCGGGCGCAGCGTGGCCACCCGCCAGGTGCTGCCAGCGCGGTCCATCAGCCCGCGGTGCAGCCCCGGCACCAGGCCGCAATTGACGAGCGACGACTTGCCCGACCCCGAGGTGCCCACCACTGCCAGGAAGCGCGTGGCGGCGAGCTTGTCGATCATCGCGTCGACCTGGGCTTCGCGGCCGAAGAACAGCGCCTCCTCGCCCTGCCGGAAAGGGCGCAGCCCCGGGAAGGGGTTGCTGGGCATTTGCAGCGTGCTCATCACCTGTCTGCCGTGGCGTCGATCGCGGCGAAGAACGGCTGCAGCACGTCGCCACCGGCGTCAGTCGAGCTGGCCAGGCCGTCGAGCAAGTGCGCGTCGCCCAGCAACTGCAGCAGTTCCTTGTCGGCGCTCAGCGGCGCCGCCAGCCAGGTCCACTCGGCGGTGCCGGGTGCGGCGCCGCGCAGGGCGGCCTGCTTGCGCAATTCGCTTTGCTGGTGGAACTTCCAGACCTCGTCGCCCGCGCCATAGAAAAGGATCAGGCCGTCGCATTCGGCGGTCAACTCGGCATTGGCCTTGCGCAGGGCCGCGGCGTCGCCGACGAAGACGGGTATCGACACCTGGAGGCCCTGCGCACGCAGGCGCTTGAGCAAGGGCACGGACGCGGTGCGGTCGGTCTCGCACATCAGCACGTGCACCCGGCGCTGGCCCGGTGCGCGGGGCGTGGCAGTGCGCATGGCCGAGGGCGGGTCGGCGGGCTTGAGCGCGCGGTGCAGCGTGCTCTTGAGCGCCTCGACATCGCCGCGCAACAGGTCGGCGCCGCGTTGCGGGTCGGCGTCGCACAACAGGGCGTCGATGAAGGCCTGCTGTTCCGGGCGCTCGCCGCTCACGCCGGCAGGCAGCCAGATGATGCGCCGCAGATCGCTGTGTTCGCAACGCCGCGCGGCGCAATCGTTCTGCAGCATCGCCAGCGACCGGCCGCTCGGCCCGTCCGGCACCGGCCCCACGCTGCGGCCCACCAGGTGCACGGCCACGGCGCAACGCGCGAGCAGGGCGTCGAGTTCGGGCACGAGCAGTTCTTCAGTCTGCGGCAGCGGCTGGGTGGGCAGGACCTCGTGGCCGTGCATGCGCAGCTCGGTGGCCAGTTGCTCGCGCACCTCGGCCAGGTCGCGCCCGCAATGGGCCAGGTACACGGCCGGCCGGGCGGACTGCACTGGTGCGGCGGCGCCTGACGGCGCCGTCGCGTCAGCTGCGTCCGCTGCGGCTGCTGCGCGCAGCAGCTGCAGGCTTTGCGCCAGCGACCAGGCCAGGCGGCTGATGCGGCTGAGAAATTCCTGCCGGGCCCCGTCGCCAAAGGCGGGGTCCAGCTCGCGGGGCGCACCGCCGTCCTCCTCGAAGAACTCGTAACCCAGCGTGGCCTGCATCGATACGGGCAGCGGTGTGCCGGGGTCCACCGGAGTCTTCACCACCTTGAACACCCAGCTCTTGTTCGTCGCACCCAGGCGGCCCCCGCGTTCGACGGCAGCACAGAACTCCTGCAGTTCGCGCGTGCACCATTCCGAGCGCAGGTAGCGCGGGCTGAGGATGGACACCAGCAAGGCCGTCCGGTTGAACTGTTCGACGATTTCGTCGGCAAAGATGTCGTTGCCGTCGAGCTTGTCATCGCGCCAGATGCGCGCGCGCTCGCCCAGGCGCTGGCTGAGCATCGTTTGCAGCGTGGCGTGGAACTGCGTCACCCAGCCCTTCTGGCCAGCGGTGATCGGCTCGTTGTCGATGTGCGCGTAGCTGATGAACGCGTCTTGCTCGTAGATCATCGCGGGGCATGCCGGGGTGCCGACGGGTTGATCGGCCGGCGGCAGTGTAGGGCTGCATGCGGGGCATCGCCATCCCCAGTAGAGCCGCCATCTCACCGGCCTTCGGCAGCTCCGGCGACGCCTGGGCTTGGTGCACACTCGCCCGCCATGGGCCCCTTGCACGGACTGCGCATCATCGAACTGGCCGGCATCGGCCCGGTGCCGATGTGCTGCATGCTGCTGGCCGACCTGGGCGCTGATGTGGCGCGCATCGACCGCCTGCAGCCCAGCGGCCTGGGCCTGGACCTGGACCGGCGCTTCGACGTGAACGCGCGCAGCCGCCGCTCGGTGGCGCTCGACCTGAAGGCACCCGCCGGGCGCGACGCCGCGTTGCGCCTCGTGCAGGGCGCCGATGTACTGGTCGAAGGGTTCCGCCCCGGTGTGGCCGAGAGCCTGGGCCTGGGGCCGCAGGTTTGCCACGCGCTGAACCCGCGCCTGGTGTACGGGCGCATGACGGGCTTCGGCCAGACGGGGCCCTTGGCGCAGGCCGCCGGGCACGACCTGAACTACGTCGCCTTGTCCGGCGCATTGCATGCCATCGGCCCCGTAGGCGGCAAGCCGGTGCCGCCGCTGAACCTGGTCGGGGACTACGGCGGCGGCGCGCTGTACTTGGCCCTGGGCGTGCTGGCGGCGCTGTTCGAACGCCAGAGTTCCGGCGCCGGTCAGGTAGTGGACGCCGCCATGGTCGACGGCGCGGCCAGTCTGGCCTCGGTGTTTTATGGCTTGGCGGCTGGCGGCCACTGGGGTACCGAGCGCGGCGCCAACCTGCTGGACGGTGGCGCGCCTTTTTACGACACCTACGAGACGGCCGATGGCCGCTATGTCAGCCTGGCGGCGCTCGAGCCCAAGTTCTACGCCCAGCTGGCCGAGGCGCTGGGTCTGGAGCCGCGCTTCGTGCAGCGCCAGCACGACCGCCGCCTGTGGCCCGAGATGCGGCAGGCCATCGCCGCCGCAGTCCGCCAGCGCACGCGCGACGAGTGGTGTGTCCGGCTCGAAGGCAGCGATGCCTGCTTCGCGGCGGTGCTGTCCTTCGACGAGGCGCCGGGCCACGCCCATGCGCTGGCGCGCGAGGCCTTCGTCACGATCGAAGGAGTGGTGCAACCCGCGCCGGCGCCGCGCTTCGACCGCACGCCGGCGGGGGTGCCACGCCGGCCGCCGCACCCGGGAGAGCACAGCCGCCAGGTCTTGCGCGAAGCGGGTCTGTCCGAACATGAAGTCGACGCGCTGATCGCCGCCGGCACCGTGGTGCAGGCGCCCGCCGCCGCCCGCGACGACGTCCCCGACGACGCCGCATGACGCCTTCGACTTTGCCCGACACACGCAACGCGGCCTCGCTGCTGTTATTGCGCGACGCCCAGGACGGCCGCGCCGTCGAGGTGCTGATGCTGCGACGCGCCGAACGCGACGGCGACATGCGCAGCGGCGCAGCGGTGTTTCCGGGCGGCGTGCTGGACCCGCGCGACCTCCATGTTCATGCCCATGGCCACTGCCTGGGCCCTGACGATGCCGAGGCCAGCGCCCGGCTGGGCCTGGCCGAGGGCGGCCTGGACTATCTGGTGGCGGCGGTGCGTGAAACCTACGAGGAAGTGGGCCTGCTGATGGCCGACCGCATGCCGGCCGAGGCCGAACTGCAAGGCTGGCGTGAACGTTTGCAGTCGGGCGAGGCCTCGATGGCCGAGTTCTGCAGGGCGCACGCACTGCGCCTGGACCTCGGCGGCCTGGCGTACCACAGCCATTGGTTGACGCCCCCGGGCATGCCCAAGCGCTTCGACACCCGTTTCTTCGTGGCGCTGGCACCGGCCGGGCAAACGGCGGTGGCCGACTACGGCGAAGCGCTCGAGCTGATGTGGTTGACGCCGCAGGCCGCGCTGACGCCCGAACGCGGACTGAAGCTGCTGCCGGTGACGCGCCGCACGCTGCAGGACCTGGCGCGCTTTGGCAACGCCGCCGATGCGCTGGCCGAGGCCGCCGCGCGGCGCGACATCCGCCTGACGCTGCCGCGCCTGGGCCGCAGCACGAAAGGCCCGCGCGTTGTGTTGCCCGACGAATTGCCCTACGCCGAAATCGCCCGCCTGGACCCGCTGGGCCGCGGCGACGTGGCCTGCGAGATCCAGCCCGGCGTGGCCGTGAGGCTGTCGGACCGGGTCTGGCGCGTGACGGCACCGAATGCCGGCCCCATGACCGGGCCGGGCACCAACAGCTACTTGGTCGGTGCGGGTGCGGGCACGCGCACGGGTGTAGAGCCGGGCTGGACCGTCATCGACCCCGGGCCCGAGAGCGACTCTCATCTGCAGGCGCTGCTGGCTGCGGCAGCCATGGCCGGCGGGCCGATCACCCGGATTCTCGTCACGCATACGCACCGCGACCATTCGCCAGGCGCCGTCGCACTGGCGCTGGCCACGGGCGCGCCGGTGCTGGGCCGCACGGCCGGGCACCCGGAGTGGCAGGACCCGCTGTTTGCGCCGCAGCGCGAACTGCAGCATGGCGAACGCCTGTCCTGCGGCGGCGCCCAGGGCGGGGCGACCTTGCGGGTGCTGCACACGCCGGGGCACGCGTCCAACCACCTGTGCTTCCTGCTCGAGGAAGAAGCGACGCTGTTCACCGGCGACCACGTGATGCAGGGCTCCACCGTCGTCATCAACCCGCCGGACGGCGACATGGCGGCTTACCTGGCCGCGTTGCGCGGGCTGCTCGAGATCGACCTGGACTGGTTGGCCCCCGGCCACGGTTTTCTGGTGGCGCAGCCGCACGAGGTGCTGCGCGCGCTCATCGCGCACCGCCTGCGCCGCGAGTCGGGTGTGCTGGCGGCATTGCAGGCGCACGGGCCGGCGGACCTGGCCGCGCTGCTGCCGCGCGTATATACCGACGTGCCTGCTGCGCTGCACCCGATGGCGCGGCGCTCGCTGCTGGCGCACCTGATCAAGCTGCAGGCCGACGGCGCCGTGTGGCTGGACGCCGCCGGCAAGGGCTGGTCGGCCTCAGCCTGATGCAGCCGTTGCAGCTGCGGCCTGCCAGCGCCCGTCCAGCAGCAATTCGTGCGGGGCGAACTGGCTCTTGTAGGCCATTTTCGGGCTTTGCTCGATCCAGTAGCCCAGGTACACGTAGGGCAGCTTGAGCAGCCGGGTCTGGTCGACCTGCCACATCACGCTGGCGGTGCCATAGCTGGTGTGTTCTTCGGGTTCGTAAAAGGTGTAGACGGCAGAGATGCCGTCGCTCAACACGTCCAGGATGGAGACCATCTTCAACGCCCCGGTCTGGCCGTCGGGTGCGTCTTCGCGGAACTCGACGAGGCGCGAATTGACGCGGCTCTGCAGCAGGAACTGCGTGTACTGGTCGACGCTGTCGTGGTCCATGCCGCCGCCGCGGTGGCGGCCGGACTGGTAGCGCAGGTAGAGCTGGTAGTGCTCGGGCATGAAGCACAGCCGCAGCACGCGCGCCTGCAGATGGCCGTGCCGGCGCGCGGCGCGGCGCTGGCTGCGCGTGGGCTCGAAGGTGGCCACCGGCACGCGCAGCGGCACGCAGGCGCGGCAGCCGTCGCAATAGGGGCGGTAGGTGAACATGCCACTGCGGCGGAAGCCGTTGGCGACCAGGCCCGAATACGCATCGGCGTGGATCAGGTGGCTGGGCGTGGCCACCTGCGAACGCGCCTGCCGGCCGGGCAGGTAGCTGCACGGGTAGGGCGCCGTTGCATAGAACTGCAACGACGACAACGGAAGCTCCTTGGGGTGCGTCACTGAAATGTCACGGGTGTGTCACGGGTGTGTCGCGTGTGTGTCGCGCGTGCGTCGCAAATTCAGGCCTGCCTTGCGGTGGCCGGTCTGGTTACAGCCCTAGGTGTTGCCACGCCTTTTCATCATAGGTCCATTCGACGGGCGGAGTTGCAGCGACGGCCCGGTGCACGTGGTCGAGGAAGGTGCTTCGCGGCACTTCGCGCGCGCCCAGGGAAGCCAGGTGGCCGGTGTTCTGCTGGCAGTCGATGAGGGCCACGCCGCGTTGCAGGCAGGCCGCCACCAGCGCGGCCAGGGCGATCTTGCTGGCGTCGGTGCGGCGCGAAAACATCGATTCGCCGAAGCACATGCGGCCGATGCCCACGAAGTACAGGCCGCCGACCAGGTCACCGTCGACCCAGGTCTCCACGCTGTGCACGCGGCCGGCGCGGTGCCAGGCCTGGTAGGCGTCCATCAGCGCAGGCACGATCCAGGTGCCGTCCTGCCCGGCGCGCGGCGTGGCGGCGCAGGCGGTGATGACGCGGGGGAAGTCGCTGTCCATGCGCACGGTGCAGCCGGGCGTGCGCAGGAAGCGGCGCAGCGTCTTCTTCAGCGAGTGCGACATCTTGAATTCGGCGGTGGGCAGCACCATTCGCGGGTCCGGGCTCCACCACAGCACCGGCTGGCCGGCGCTGTACCAGGGAAAGATGCCGCCGCGGTAGGCCTCTTCAAGCCGGGCCGGCGAGATGCGCCCGCCCGCAGCCACCAGGCCGGGGGCCTCGCTGTCGTCGCCCAGCGCCTGGCTCGGCGGCGGCAGCGGGGTGTCGTCGTCGACCCAGGTCAGCATGACAGCAGCAACTTCAGCGTCAGTGCCCCAGCTGCTGCCAAAGGAAGCTGTACTCCAGCGCCGTCATGTGGGCGCGCTGCGCGTTGTTGGCCGCGCCGCCGTGGCCGCCTTCCAGGTTTTCCCAGTAGAGCAGTTCGTGCCCAAATGCCTGCATGCGCGCGGCCATCTTGCGGGCGTGGCCCGGGTGGACGCGGTCGTCGCGCGTGCTGGTGGTGAACAGCACCTTGGGGTAGCGGGCGCCCTGGTCGGCATGGCGCACGCGGTGGTAGGGGCTGTACCTGGCGATCCAGGCCCAGTCCTGGGCTCGGCCGGGGTCGCCGTACTCGGCCATCCACGAAGCACCCGCCAGCAGCCGGTGGTAGCGCCGCATGTCCAGCAGCGGCACCTGGCAGACCACGGCGTTGAAAAGTTCGGGCCGCTGCATCATCACCGCGCCCACCAGCAGCCCGCCGTTGCTGCCGCCCTTGATGCCCAGCCGCTGCGGCCGGGTGATCTGGCGCGTGACCAGGTCTTCGGCCACGGCTGCGAAATCGTCATAGCTGTTCTGCTTTTTTTGCAGAATGGCGGCATGGTGCCAGCCGGGTCCGAATTCGCCACCACCGCGGATGTTGGCCTGCACGTACACACCACCACGGCCCAGCCAGCTGCGGCCCATGGCGCCTGAATAGGCCGGTTGCAACGACACCTCGAAGCCGCCATAACCGTACAGCAGCGTCGGGTTTTCGCCGTCAGCCACAGCGCCCTGCGGCCACACCACGAAGTAGGGGACGCGGGTGCCGTCGCGGCTGGTGGCCCAGAGTTGTTCCACGTGCATGCCGCTGGCGTCGAACAGCGCCGGGCGGGTCTTGAGCAACTCGAGCGTGTCGTTGCTGGAATGGCCCAGTTGCAGCGAATCGGGCTGCAGAAATGCCGTCACGCCGAGCTGGTAGGACTCGGACAGGTCGTCGCTGGGCAGCAGCGGGTCGTGCAGCGCACTGGCGGCCAGCGTGGCCAGCGTCGGTGCGTCCACTTGCCGCCGTTGCCAGTTTCCACGGTCATCGTGCCAGGCCCACAACTGACTGGTGACGTGGTGGGCCACCGTCAGCAGCAGCGTGCGGCGTGTGGCTGTGAACGTCGATAGCGCACTGCCCGGTGACGGCGTGAACAGCGCCTTGAACTGTCGCTGGCCCTTCAGGTACGCGGCCGCATCGGCCATCAACAACGAGCCCTGTGGCCAGCGGGTCTGACCCAGGTCCCAGTCGCTGCGCAGCTCGACCAGCACATGCTGGCGCCAGAAGTGCAGCTCGGCGTCGATGGGCTTTTCCACCGGCACCAGCCGCGTGCCTTCCAGCAGGCTCAGCTGCGAGGTGAAAAACTTCGGCACGCGCGTGAACACAGTGCGCTCGAAGCCCGGGGTGCGGTCGACGTCGATGTCGACCAGCACGTCGTGCAGTTCGCCTTCAAACACCGTGCGCGCCGTGGCCAGCGGCAGCGCGCGTTGCCAGCGCTTGATGACACGCGGGTAGCCCGACGTGGTCATCGACCCCTTGCCAAAGTCGGTGGCCACGAAGAGGTGGTCGACGTCGATCCAGGCCACGCGCGACTTGGCCTCGGGCAGCGTGAAGCCGCCGTCGACAAAGGCGCGGTCCTCAACATCGAACTCGCGCACCACGCACGCATCAGCGCCACCGCGCGACAGGTTCAGCAGGCAGCGCCGGTATTGCGGGCCCAGCCAGGTGGCGCCGGCCCAGACCCAGTTTTCACCTTCGGCGGCGGCCAGTGCGTCCAGATCCAGCACGGTGTGCCAGGTGGGTGCGGGCAACCGGTAGTCAGTCAATGTGGTGCGCCGCCACAGGCCACGCGGGTGGCTGGCGTCTTTCCACAGGTTGTAAAACCAGGCGCCGCGGCGCTGCACATGGGGAATCTGGTCGGTGGAATCCAGCACTGCCAGGATGCCCGCGCGCAATTCATCGAAGCCGGGCGTGGCTTGCAGCACGCCTTCGCTGGCGCGGTTTTGCTCGTGCACCCAGGCCAGCGCGCGTTCGCCCTGCACGTCTTCAAGCCACAGGAACGGGTCGCTGTCGATGTCGGCGGTTTCGGCCGCTGTGCGGTTGTTCTTCATGCCTGCGGCGCCTTCAACGACTTCAAGTGAACCTCGACGCTGTCGGCGGTGTTGCCCACCCAGACTTGCCCTTCCTGCACGGTCACCTGCAACTGCATCGACCGGGTGACGAGTTTGGCCAGCGCCTGGATCTCGTCGGCCGGGATCTGCCACACCTGAAGGTTGCGCAAACGCGCCACCTTGGGCGCGATGCCGGCCCACCAGATGGGTGCGGCCAGGCTGTAGCAATACAACGTGACACGCCGCGCGCGGCTGCAGGCCTTTGCCAGGCGGCGGTCGTCCGTGGGCTGGCCCACTTCCACCCAATGCAGCAATTCACCAGCCAGGCTGTGCTGCCACAGGTCGGGCTCGTCGCCGTCACCCAGGCCGCGTGCAAACACCAAGGCGCCGCCGTGGTCGTCGGACGGCACGTTCAGGGCAAAGCCCAACACGCGCGCCATCAGGCGTTCATCGGTTTCCGAAGGGTGGCGCGCCAGCGTCAGCAAGTGGTCGGCGTACAGCGCACGGTCCATGTCGGCGATCTGCAGCGCGGCTTTGAAGATGGTCGACTTCAACGCCATGAAAGGCGCCGTTGCAATGGCAGGAGGAATGGCGCGGGAAATTCAACTGGCATGGCGTTGTGGCGTGGTGGTGCGGTGGTGCGGTGGGGTGGCGGGGCGTTGGGGCGTCAGCCGCCTGCGCACTGTGCCACAGCGGCGGGCCTGGGCAAGGGTGGCAAAATTCGGGCCTTGGCTGGCACCGCCGGCTCATTTGGACTGAGGCCGTGACGATGAAGAAAACCACCGCTGCCTGCACTGCCGGCATGTTGATTGCCTTGTGCGCAAGCTTGCCGCTGGCCGTGCAAGCGCAAACCGCTGCCGGGCCGCCAGCGGTCAAGGCGTCGGCGGCCGCCAAACCGGCGCCGGGCAAGCCGCCCGCCAAGGCCACGGCGGCGACATCATCCAACACATCGGCGAACTCGGCGGCGGCCAAGTCGAATGCACTGGGCAGCGGTGCGGCTGGCAGTGCGCTGCTGACGCGTGACGAGTTGCGCACATGTTTGAAGCAAGAGGAAAGCATGCGCACGCGCATTGCCGACCAGGAAGCGCAGCGCGAGCCGCTGTCGGCCGAAAAGGCAGTCATCGGCGTCGAGCAGCAGGCGGTTCGCGACGAGCGCACCAAGATCGACGATTTCCGCAAGGTGGCCGACGAACTGGGCGTGCGCTTCAAGGCCTACGGCACGCGGGTGGAGGTGCTGAACGCGCGGGTGGCGGAATTCAATGCGTCCAAGAAAAGTGGCGCTCCGGCAGAGCGCCAGCGCGTGGAGATGAACACCGAGCAGGCTGCGCTGGTTGCCGACCGCGCCACGCTCGAGGACGAACGAACGCGCCTGTCCACGCAAAGCGAAGAGATCGTCCGGGCCTTCAACACCAAGGCCAACGCGCTGGACGCCCGCGTGACCGACTGGAACGAACGCAATGCCAAGTGGGGCGACCGCAGCAGCGCGCTGGAAAGCGAGCGCAAGAGCTGGATCACCAGTTGTTCAGACCGGCGCTATCGCGAGGACGACGAGACCGCCATCAGGAAGGAGAAGTGATGGGTGCCGCCGACATGGCGTTGGCCAACCCCCTGCTTCAGGCCTGGACGGCGCCCTACGGCTTGCCGCCGTTCGCGACCTTGTTGCCCGAGCACTTCGAGCCTGCTTTGCGTGAGGCCATGAGCCAGCAGCGCGACGAGTTGCGCGCCATTGCCACGAACGCCCAGCCGCCCGGCTTCGACAACACCGTGGCGGCCTTCGACCGCACCGGCAGGCTGCTGCAGCGCGTGTCGGCGGTGTTCTACAACCTGACGTCGTCTGCCACCAACCCGGCCCTGCAGGCGGTGCAGCGAACCATGGCCGCGCCGATGGCTGCCCATGGCAGTGCCGTCTTCATGGACCAGGCATTGTTTGCACGGGTCGATGCCCTGCACAGCCAGCGCGCCGAACTCGGCCTGGCGCCCGAAGCGCTGCGCATGCTGGAGCGCGTCCACCTGGACTTTGTGCGCGCTGGTGCCCGCATGCCGCCAGCCGACCGGACGCGCTATGCCCTGGTGATGGAAGAACTGGCCGGGCTGACCACGCGATTCGCGCAGAACGTGCTGCACGACGAGTCGGTCTGGCAACTGCCGCTGAACGACGAAGTCGACCTCGCCGGTTTACCTGGCTTTGTGCGGGCCACGGCGCGGCAGGCCGCCAGCGAGCGCGGCGGAGCCGGCCATGTGGTGACGCTGTCGCGTTCGCTGTTGGTGCCGTTCCTGACGTTTTCGCAGCGGCGCGACCTGCGCGAGAAAGCCTGGCGCGCCTGGGTCGGCCGCGGCGAACAGGGCGGCGAGCACGATAACCGCGAGGTGGCGCGCGACATCCTGCGCTTGCGCAACGAACAAGCGCGCCTGCACGGCCACGCCAGCTATGCCGACCACGCGCTCACCGACACCATGGCCGGTACCCACACTG
>ENA-OFCE01000358-OFCE01000358.1-metagenomes-genome-assembly--contig:-NODE-358-length-30970-cov-4.469578_pt1 | contig 30970 bp, 29 predicted proteins | sample MGYA00153388_OFCE01 | MGnify analysis MGYA00153388 | reverse complement strand
ACAGGATGAAGTTGGTCGTGCCATTGATGATGCCGGCGATCCACTCGATGCGGTTCGCGGTCAGGCCCTCGCGCAGCGCCTTGATGATCGGAATACCGCCGGCCACCGCGGCTTCGAAAGCGACCACGACGCCCTTGCGTCGCGCGGCCTCGAAGATCTCGGTGCCGTGCACTGCCAGCAGCGCCTTGTTGGCCGTCACGACATGCTTGCCGGCGGCAATCGCCTCGAGCACCAGCGTGCGGGCGATGCCGTAGCCGCCGATCAACTCGATGATGATGTCGATGTCGGGGTTGGCGATCACGGCGCGGGCATCGCCCACCACCTGCGCGGCGTCGCCCACCGCGGCACGCGCGCGCTCGGTGTCGAGGTCGGCCACCATCGTGATCTGGATGCCCCGCCCGGCCCGGCGCGTGATCTCCAGCTGGTTGCGTTGCAGCACGTTGAACGTGCCGCTGCCGACGGTGCCTGCGCCGAGCAGGCCTGCTTGGATCGGTTTCATGGATCGTGCCCGCGAGGGCCCTTGCTGAAAAGGCGCTGTGTGAGCGCCGGGCGACCGACACCGTGTCACTGCGAGTGGCGCTTGCGGTAATGCTCGAGGAATCGCGCGATGCGTCCGATCGCCTCGGCGAGGTCGTCCGAGTTCGGCAGGAAGACGAGCCGGAAATGGTCGGGCCGCGGCCAGTTGAAGCCGGTGCCCTGCACGATCAGCACCTTCTCCTCGGCCAGCAATTCGTAGGCGAACTGCTGATCGTCTTCGATCGGGTACATCTGCGGGTCGAGCCGCGGAAACATGTAAAGCGCGGCCTTCGGCTTGACCACGCTGACGCCGGGAATTTCCATGAGCAGCTTGTAGGCCAGGTCGCGCTGCCGGCACAGCCTGCCGTTCGGAGCAACCAGATCCTTGATGCTCTGGTAGCCGCCGAGCGCAGTCTGGATCGCCAGTTGCCCGGGCGTGTTCGAGCACAGGCGCATCGAGGCAAGCATGTTGAGGCCTTCGATGTAGTCACGCGCATGGCGCTTCTCGCCCGACACCACCATCCATCCGGCGCGGTAGCCGCACGAGCGGTAATTCTTCGACAGGCCGTTGAAGGTGACGAACAGCACGTCGTCGGCCAGCGACGCGATGCTGGTGTGGGTTTCGCCGTCGTACAGCGTCTTGTCGTAGATTTCGTCGGCGAACACGATCAACTGATGCTGCCGCGCCAGCTCGACGATTTGCAGCAACACGCTGGCGGGATACAGCGCGCCGGTCGGGTTGTTCGGGTTGATGACGACGATGGCACGCGTGTTCAGCGTGATCTTGCGGCGCATGTCGTCGAGGTCAGGCATCCATCCGGAAGCCTCGTCGCACAGGTAATGCACCGGCGTGCCGCCCGACAATGCAACCGAGGCGGTCCACAGTGGATAGTCGGGCGCCGGCACCAGCACTTCATCGCCGTCGTTGAGCAGGCCGTTCATGCTCATCGTGATCAGCTCGGACGCGCCATTGCCCAGGTACACGTCGTCGACCGTGACACCCTGGATCAACTTTTCCTGCGTGTAATGCACCACCGCTTTGCGCGGCGCGAACAAGCCCTTGCTGTCGGTGTAACCGGCGCTGTGCGGCATGTTGCGGATCATGTCCTGCACGATCTCGTCGGGCGGCTCGAGCCCGAACACCGCCAGGTTGCCGATGTTGAGCTTGATGATCTTGTGGCCTTCTTCCTCCATCTGGCGGGCCTTGTCCAGCACCGGCCCGCGGATGTCGTAGCACACATTGGCGAGCTTGCTCGACTTCGCGATCGGTCTCAAGAAATCTCCTCCAAGCACCACTGAACTTAGAATTTAACCACAGGGGTTGCGGTGCGGCGGCCAGCGCCCCGCAGTTCGCGACCGCCGCCTTCATCACTCGCAATGACATGAAACTGCAAGCAGACCGAATCGACGGGTTGAACGCCATTTCGCGTCATGGCCCAGGCGGCATCATCGTCAACGGTACGCCCTTCCGCCACAGTGTGATCGTCCCTTGGACCGGCGCCGTGAGCGCATGGCCGGTGAATCAGTTCGATGCACTCACCGAGCAGCATTTCGAGTCGCTGGTGAAGCTGGAACCGGAGATCGTGATTTTTGGCAGCGGTGCCAAGTTGCGTTTCGCTCAACCCGGCCTGATGCGGCTGTTGATGCAGCGCCGGATCGGCATGGAAACCATGGACACGGCGGCGGCCTGCCGCACCTACAACGTGCTGCTGCAGGAAGGACGCGCGGTGCTGGCTGCACTTTTGTTCGAGGACATGGGAAACGAGTTGCCCTGAGAGCGTGCACGCCACCGGCCGCCGGTGCGGCGCATGGTCTGGGACTGCGTTGACCAACCCTATAATTCATGGTTATGCCTTCGGCTCCAGAGAACAGATAACCCCATGACGCCAGCTCTCAATAAACCACTCCCGGATTTTGAAGCGCACGCCACTGGTGGTCTGAAATTCACGCCACAAGCTTATCTCGGCAGACTGGTCGTCCTCTACTTTTACCCCAAGGACAACACGCCCGGCTGCACCACCGAAGCCATGCAGTTTCGTGACCACCACGAGGACTTCATCAAAGCTGGCGCCGTTGTTTTTGGCGTGTCACGCGACAACATGGCATCGCACGACAGATTCAAGCAAAGCCTGGAATTGCCGTTTGAGCTGATCGCCGATACCGAAGAAAAGCTCTGTCACATGTTTGGTGTGGTCAAGAACAAGATCATGTACGGCAAGAAAGTGAAGGGCATCGAGCGCAGCACGTTTCTGATCGATACCGCTGGTGTTTTGCGCAACGAGTGGCGCGGGCTCAAAGTGGCTGGCCACGTCGAGGAAGTGTTGCAGGCCGTCAAGGTTCTCAACAAGGAAGCCTGATCGAAGGCTCGATGAGCCGGGCCGAATGGCGCTGCATCGACCGCACAACCCAAATTCCTTTACAAAATTGTCACGCTGCAGGGCAACGTCAGTCATCTCCCAGGTACAAGCCGCACCGCCCAACGTGCGGCTTGTTTGCTTTTCAGCCCACATAAGGCCCAACGAATCGCCATGCCATTGCCCAAGCCGCCAGCCAAACGCGCCGCCGTGTTGTCCGCAGCCGACTTCGAATCTCACCCTGCCGCCAAGTCTTCGCCACCCGCGCGAAGGTTGGCGAAGACAACCCAAAGCAAGGCGCCCGCGTCGGTGGCCGCGCTCGAGTTGTATGCACCGCCTGAAGCAGCGCCGGTCGTCAATGTCAGGCCAGCTCCGGTAAAGGCAGCGACGCCGCCCCCGACCAAACCGCGGTCGGTCGTGGAATCCCGCCTGCGAAAGCTGCGTGGCACGGGCCCGGCCAGTCTGTTCGTGCTCGATACCAACGTGTTGATGCACGACCCGACCTCGCTGTTCCGGTTCGACGAGCACGACATCTATCTGCCGATGATCACGCTGGAGGAACTCGACGGCCACAAGCGCGGCATGACGGAAGTGGCCCGCAACGCACGCCAGGTCAGCCGCGACCTGGATTCGCTCGCTGCCAAGATGCCAACCCGCGATCTGTCCGGCATGTCCGACGGGCTGCCGCTGAACGCCACGGGGCACCGCGAGGCGGGTGGAAAGCTGTACTTCCAGACCAACCTTGTGAATGTGACATTGCCTGCCGGACTGCCGATCGGCAAGGCCGACAACCAGATCCTGGGCGTGGTGCAGGCGCTTCGTGAACAGCAGCCCGGGCGCGACGTGGTGCTGGTGTCGAAAGACATCAACATGCGCATCAAGGCACGCGCGCTCGGATTGCCCGCTGAAGATTACTTCAACGACAAGACGCTGGAGGACGGCGACCTCCTCTACACCGGCCTGCTGCAGCTGCCCGCCGATTTCTGGGAAAAACATGGCAAGACGATGGAAAGCTGGCAGCAGGGCGGCCTGACCTACTACCGCATCAGCGGACCGATGGTGCCGGTGCTGCTGATCAATCAGTTCGTCTACCTCGAGGGCGAGGGTGCGGCGCCGTTGTATGCCAAGGTCACCGAGATCACCGGCAAGACCGCGGTGCTGCGCACCTTGAAGGAATACACCCACCAGAAGAACGCGGTGTGGGGTGTCACGGCGCGCAACCGCGAACAGAATTTCGCGCTCAACCTGCTGATGGATCCCGACTGCGATTTCGTCACGCTGGCCGGCACGGCCGGCACCGGCAAGACGCTGATGACGCTGGCCGCCGGCCTGTCGCAGGTGATGGACGACCGCCGCTACACCGAGATCATCGTCACGCGCGTGACGGTGCCGGTCGGCGAGGACATCGGCTTCCTGCCGGGCACGGAAGAGGAAAAGATGAGCCCCTGGATGGGAGCGCTGGACGACAACCTCGAGGTGCTGTCAAAGACCGACGGCGGCGCCGGCGAGTGGGGCCGCGCGGCGACGAATGATTTGGTGCGCAGCAAGATCAAGATCAAGAGCATGAATTTCATGCGCGGCCGCACCTTCCTGAACAAGTTCGTGCTGATCGACGAGGCGCAGAACCTGACACCCAAGCAGATGAAGACGCTGATCACGCGGGCCGGGCCGGGCACCAAGATCGTCTGCCTGGGCAACCTGGCACAGATCGACACGCCCTACCTCACGGAAGGCAGTTCGGGCCTGACCTACGCCGTCGACCGTTTCAAGGGCTGGCCGCATTCGGGCCACATCACGCTGGCGCGTGGCGAGCGCTCGCGGCTGGCCGATTTCGCCTCGGAAGTGCTCTGAGGCAGGGTTGCGCTTTGCGTGCCCGCTGTTCGATGGGCACGGTCACCGAGCTGACCCATCAGACCGCGGTGACCGGCGCATAGCGGCAACGCACGCCGACGCGATCAGCCCGCCTCGACCGGCTGATTCCGGTCAGGCGACTTTGCCGTCGATCAGCGCCTGAATTTGCGCCAGCGCCGCGGGGTCGTCCATCGTCGTCAGATCACCCGGGTCGCGATGTTCACACACAGCCTGCAGAGCGCGGCGCAGCATCTTGCCCGATCGCGTCTTGGGCAGCATCGTGACCACGAACACCCGCGCGGGACGCGCCACGGCACCGAGTTGGCCATCCACGGTCTTCATGATCTCGCCTTCGAAGCGCAACCGGGCCGGTGCGTCGGTCAGCGACAAGGCGTCCCTGGCCACCACAAACGCCATCGCCACCTGTCCCTTCAACACATCGGCCACGCCGACCACCGCCACTTCGGCCACGTTCGCATGGCTGGAGATGCTTTCCTCGATCTCGCGCGTGCCGAGCCGGTGGCCGGCGACGTTGATCACGTCGTCGGTGCGGCCCAGGATGAAGAAGTAGCCGTCTTCGTCGCGGATGCCCCAGTCGAAGGTGCTGTAGAGCATGCGACCCGGGATGCTCTGCCAGTACGTCTTGACGAAGCGGGCGTCGTCGCGCCAAACGGTCTGCATGCACCCCGGCGGCAACGGGCCTTCGATGGCCACCACGCCTTTCTGGTTCGGGGACGTCAGTTCCTGGCCCGTGAACTCGTCGATCAGCTTGACGTCGTAGCCGTACATCGCCACGCCGGGACTGCCGAATTTTGACGGCGCCGGCGCCACGCCGTTGGCGATCGTCAGGATCGGCCAGCCGGTTTCAGTCTGCCAATAGTTATCGATGATCGGCTTGCCGAGCGCCGCGGCGATCCATTGCGCGGTGGGCTCATCGAGCGGCTCACCGGCCAGGTACAACGCCCGCAGCGAGCTCAGGTCGTACTCGCGCAGGAATTTCTCGTCGTGCTTCTTCAGCACCCGCACCGCAGTGGGAGCGCTGAACATCGCGGTGACTTTGTACTTTTCGACCAGGCTCCACCAGATGCCGGCGTCGGGCCGGGTCGGCAATCCTTCGAACATGATCGTGGCCATGCCGGCAATCAGCGGACCATAGACGATGTAGCTGTGGCCCACCACCCAACCGATGTCGCTGGTGGAGAAGAAGGTCTCGCCCGGCTGGCCGCAGAAGATGTGCTTCATGCTGGCCGCCAAGGCCACCGCGTAGCCGCCGATGTCGCGCTGCACGCCCTTCGGCTTGCCGGTGGTGCCGCTGGTGTAGAGCGTGTAGCTCGGCTGGTTCGATTCGAGCCAGACGCACGGTACCTGTGCCCCGAGGTGACGCTCGCGCAGAACCGCGTAATCGACATCGCGCTGCGGCGCCATTGGCATCGGGCTCAGGCCGCGGTCGACCATCAGCACCCTGGCCGGCTTGTGTTTCGCCAGGCCAATGGCTTCGTCAAGCAAGGGCTTGTACGGCACCACCTTGCCCGAGCGGCTGCCGGCATCGGCACTGACGATCACAGTCGGCTCGGCATCGTCGATGCGGCTGGCCAAGCTGACGCTGGCGAAGCCTCCAAACACGACAGAGTGGATCGCACCGATGCGGGCGCACGCGAGCATCGCGAATGCCGCCTCGGGAATCATCGGCATGTAGACGAGCACACGGTCGCCCTGCCGGACGCCGAGTTCCCGCAGGATAGCGGCCATGCGCTGCACTTCGACGTGCAGTTCGCGGAAGCTGTAGACATGCTCCTGATTCGTTTCTGTCGAGACGAATATCAGCGCGTTGGCATCAGGCCGCGCAGCGGCGTGCCGATCGACCGCGTTGTGGCACAGGTTGGTAAGGCCACCTACGAACCAGCGCGCAAACGGCGGCTGGCTGTAGTCGCACACCTGCTCAAACGGCTGATGCCAGTCGATCAGGCGAGCCTGCTCGGACCAGAAACCGTCGCGGTCGGCCAGCGAACGCTGATGGAATTCGGCATAGGGCGTCATTGATGGTCTCCCAAGGCGTATTTGCCCGTCGGTGCAGTTGCCGGGCAGCCGACCGCTGCACCACTGCCCGGCTCGCATTTCATGCCGGAGCTCTTACGAGCCACTGACATTGCCCGCACTCGGGGTTAGCCGATGCCGACCACCACCCGGCCACGAAGCTTGCCCGCCATCAACTCGTGAGCGCTTTGCACCGCCGCTTCGAGCCGCACCTCTTGCACGATTTCCTCGAGCCGGGCCGGATCGAGGTCGCGGGCCAATCGTTGCCACGCCTGCTGGCGCAGCACCAGCGGCACCATCACGCTCTCGATGCCGGCCAGAGTGATGCTGCGAAGGATGAACGGCATCACGCTCGCCGGAAAATCACCGCCCTGGGCCAGGCCGCATGCCGCCACGACACCGCCGTAGCGGGTCTGCGCGCAGGCATTGACCAGCGTGTGACTGCCCACGGCGTCGATCACCGCGGCCCAGCGCTCCTTCTGGAGCGGCTTGCCCGGCGCCGAAAGCTCGGCGCGGTCCATCACCGCCGCAGCGCCGAGCCGTTTCAGATAAGGACCCTCATCTGATTTGCCGGTCGACGCAGTCACGCGGTGGCCCAGCGCCGCCAGCAGCATCGTCGCGACGCTGCCCACGCCGCCGGTGGCGCCGGTCACCAGCACGTCACCGTCGCCCGGTTTCACACCGTGACGCTCCAGCGCCAGCACGCACAACATCGCGGTGTAGCCTGCCGTGCCGACGGCCATCGCCTGCCGCGTCGTGAAAGCCGACGGCAGCGCGACCAGCCATTCACCCTTCAGACGCGCGCGCTCGGCCAGGCAGCCCCAACGCGTTTCGCCGACGCCCCAGCCGTTGTGCACGACCCTGTCGCCGACCTGCCACGCGGGATGGCTGCTCTGCAGCACCACGCCGGCACCGTCGATGCCGGCCACCATCGGCCAGCTGCGCACGATCGGTGCCCGGTTGGTGATCGCCAGCCCGTCCTTGTAGTTCAGCGTGGAATGTTCGACGGCGATCAACACGTCGCCTTCGGGCAGCTGACCTTCGTCCACGGACTGGATGCCAGCCTGAAAGCCCGCATCGGTCTTCTCGAGCAGCAACGCCTTGAACATGGTGACTCTCCAGCAGCGGTTGGACAGAAATGATCGCAGCGAATGGCAACCGGCAGCTAGTGATTTTCCTTGGCGTGGTTGATCGAGTACTTGGGGATCTCGATCGTCACGTCCTGCAGTGACAGGATGGCCTGGCAAGACAGCCGTGACATGGGCTCCAGGCCCCAGGCGCGGTCGAGCAGGTCTTCCTCGCTCTCATCGATCTCACCGAGCGACTCGAAGCCTGATCTCACCACGACATGGCAAGTGGTGCAGGCACAGCTGAGTTCGCAGGCGTGCTCGATTTCGATGTCGTGCTCGAGCAGCGCCTCGCAGATCGACGTGCCGGACGGCGCGCTGATCTGGGCACCGGCAGGGCAATATTCGGGGTGGGGCAGGATCTTGATGATGGGCATGGGCTTCAGACGTCGTCGATCCGCCGGCCTTGCAGGGCCAGACGAATGCTTCGGTTCATGCGTTCGGCGGCGAACGCTTCGGTGCCCTTGGCGAGCGCCTCCACCGCGGCGTCGATGACAGGGTGGTCTGCGCTGCTGCGGGTCGTTTCCAACGCGGCCAGCAAGGTGGCAACCGAGTCGCGCTCGGCCTTGCTCAGCAGGTCGCTGTCGGCCTTCAGGGCCGCGCGCGTGGCCAGCAGCATGCGCTCGGCCTCGACCCGCGATTCGCGCAGGCTGCGCTCGCGCATGTCCTGCTCGGCGGTGCTGAAGCTCTCGGTCAGCATGCGCGTGATGTCGCTGTCTTCCAGGCCGTAGCTGGGCTTGACGGTGATCGAGGCCTCGACCCCGGAGACCTGCTCGTGTGCGCTGACGCTGAGCAGGCCGTCGGCGTCGACCTGGAAACTGACCCGGATGCGCGCAGCGCCGGCCACCATGGGCGGAATGCCGCGCAATTCGAAACGAGCCAGCGAGCGGCAATCGCTCACCACTTCGCGCTCGCCCTGCACGACATGGATCGCCAGAGCGGTCTGGCCGTCCTTGAACGTCGTGAAGTCTTGTGCCCGGGCGGTCGGGATCGTGCTGTTGCGCGGAATGATGCGCTCGACCAGACCACCCATTGTCTCGAGTCCGAGCGACAGTGGAATCACGTCGAGCAGCAGCAACTCGTCCGCGCCGGCATTGCCCGCCAACGCATCAGCCTGGATCGCCGCGCCGAGTGCCACCACTTCGTCGGGATTCAAATTGGTCAGCGGCGTCTGGCCGAAGAAGCCGGCCACTGCCGCCTGCACCATCGGCATGCGGGTCGAGCCCCCGACCATCACGACACCCTGCACCTCGGCCTTGTCGGTGCGCGCGTCGCGCAGCACCTTGCGTACCGCGGCCAGCGTGCGCGCCAGCAATGGTTGTGCCAACGCCTCGAACTGCTCGCGTGACACGCGCACGGCCAAATCGCCGCCGGACAGCGGACAGGCCAGCACAGCATGGTCCGCATTCGACAGCTTTTCCTTGGCTGCGCGGGCCGCCACCTGCACGGCGCGCTTGTCCTGGGGCGTGCGCGCGCACAGCCCGGCGTTGCCCAGCGCCCACTCGGCCAGCATCGCATCGAAGTCGTCACCGCCCAGGGCCGAATCACCGCCAGTGGCCACCACCTCGAACACACCGGCGGTCAAGCGCAGCAGCGAGATGTCGAAGGTGCCGCCGCCCAAGTCGTAGACCGCGTACAAACCCTGCGAACCGTGTTCGAGGCCATAGGCGATCGCGGCGGCGGTCGGTTCGCTGATCAGGCGCAGCACGTTGAGCCCCGCCAGTTGCGCCGCGTCCTTGGTGGCCTGCCGTTGCGCGTCATCGAAATAAGCGGGCACCGTGACGACAGCGCCGAACACGTCGTCTGCGAAGGTGTCCTCCGCCCGAAAGCGCAGCGTGCTGAGGATGTCGGCCGAGACTTCGACGGGCGATTTGACGCCGTCCACGGTGCGTATCTGAACCATGCCGGGCGAATCGACAAATTCATACGGCAGCCGTTCGCGGTTGGCAATGTCGCAAAGCCCACGGCCCATGAAGCGCTTGACCGACACGATCGTGTTGCCGGGGTCCGCGGCCGCTTCGGCCAACGCGTCGTGGCCGATCTGCCGCCGCCCGCCAGGCAGGTAGCGCACAGCGGACGGCAAGATCACGCGTCCGGCCGCATCGGGCAGACATTCGGCCACACCGTGACGCACCGCGGCCACGAGGGAATGGGTGGTACCGAGGTCGATGCCGACAGCGATGCGCCGCTGGTGCGGATCGGGCGCACCCCCTGGTTCTGAAATCTGCAGCAGCGCCATCGTCAGGTTTCCAGCGCTTCGCGACGCTCGTCGACGTCGGCCGCAAAGCGCTCGACGAACATCAGCGCGCGCACCTGCTGGGCGGCGGCGGGGTAATCGCGGCGCTCGTCCAACATCTGCTGCAGCGACCGAAGCGCCTCGTCGTGGTGGCGCCCGACTGCGGCATGCAGCGATTCGACTTGAGCGGAACCGCGCGCCTCATCGAGCGCTTCGCGCCATTCCATTTGCTGCATCAAGAACCCCGCGGGCATCGCGGTGTTGTTTTCGGCGTCGATCGACGCACCCTGCAGTTCGCACAGGTAGGCGGCACGGCGCAGCGGATCCTTCAATCGCTGGTACGCCTCGTTCACGCGCACAGCCCATTGCATCGCCAGACGCTGCGCCGCAGCGCCATCGGAGGCGAAGCGGTCGGGGTGCACTTTTGCCTGCAGGTCGCGCCACCGCTCATCCAGCTGAGCGCGGTCCTGCGACTGGCGGCGCGGAACGCCGAACAATTCGAAATCGTCGCTGTCGAGTTTCATGACACGGAGAGGAAGGCGCCGCGGAGCAACGCTGGGAGAATGAGCGAGCAATGCACACGGCACGTCCTGAAACAAAAAGCGCGACCGGGGCCGCGCATGTCGGGGACCGCATGGCGGTTGCTCAAACGCGGAACGATTCGCCGCATCCGCAACGGTCTTTCTCGCGCGGGTTGTGAAACTTGAAACCCTCGTTCAGGCCTTCGCGCACGAAGTCGAGCTCGGTGCCGTCGAGATAAGGCAAGCTCTTGGGATCGATCAGCACCTTGACCCCGTGCCCTTCAAAGACAACGTCTTCGGGCGCCTGCTCGTCTGCGTATTCAAGCTTGTAGGCGAGCCCCGAGCATCCGGTCGTCTTGACGCCCAAGCGCACACCGACGCCTCTGCCGCGCTTGACGATGTAGCGCGACACGTGCCGCGCGGCTGCTTCGGTCAGGGTGACTGCCATGGCTGCTCAATGCGTGGTGGTTGCAGCCGGCACCGCGTGCTTGGCCCGGTAGTCGCTGACGGCTGCCTTGATGGCATCTTCGGCGAGGATCGAGCAGTGGATCTTGACGGGCGGCAGCGCCAGTTCGTCGGCGATGTGCGTGTTCTTGATCGTCAGCGCCTCGTCGAGCGATTTGCCCTTGACCCACTCGGTGACCAGCGAACTCGAAGCGATCGCCGAGCCGCAGCCGTAAGTCTTGAACTTGGCATCCTCGATCAGGCCGGTGAGCGGGTTCACCTTGATCTGCAGTTTCATCACGTCGCCGCAGGCCGGGGCGCCGACCATGCCGGTCCCGACGTTGTCGTCACCCTTGTCGAGCGAGCCTACGTTGCGGGGGTTTTCATAATGCTCGACAACTTTTTCACTGTATGCCATGGTAATTCTCCTCTGCCTTTTTGAACGCGCTTATTGATCCCGGCCAGGGCGGCGTGGATCGGACGTGTCTCAGTGCGCTGCCCACTGAATGGTGCTGATGTCCACGCCTTCCTTGAACATGTCCCACAGCGGCGACAACTCGCGCAGCTTGGCCACCCGCTCCTTCAACGTGGTCACGACGTAGTCGATCTCTTCCTCGTTGGTGTAGCGGCCGATCGTCATGCGCAGGCTGGAGTGCGCCAGCTCATCACTGCGACCGAGCGCGCGCAACACGTAACTGGGCTCCAGGCTGGCCGAGGTACACGCCGAGCCCGACGACACGGCGATGCCCTTGATGCCCATGATCAGCGACTCGCCCTCGACGAAGTTGAACGACATGTTCAGGTTGTGCGGCACGCGCTGCGTTGGATGACCGTTCAGAAACGTCTGGTCGATGTCTTTGAGTCCGCCGAGCAGGCGCCTTTGCAACATGCGAATGCGCTCAATCTCGCTGCCCATCTCGACGCGCGCGATCCGGAAGGCCTCGCCCATACCGACGATCTGGTGGGTGGGCAACGTGCCAGAGCGCATGCCGCGCTCGTGCCCGCCACCGTGCATCTGTGCCTCGATTCGTACGCGCGGCTTGCGGCGAACATACAGCGCGCCGATGCCCTTGGGGCCGTAGCTCTTGTGCGAGGCCAGACTCATCAAATCGACCGGCAATGTGGCCAGATCGATCGTCACCTTGCCGGTGGCCTGCGCCGCATCGACGTGAAAAATGATGCCGCGCTCGCGACACATCGCACCGATCGCTGGAATGTCCTGAATGACACCGATCTCGTTATTGACGAACATGACCGACACCAGGATCGTGTCGGGGCGCATCGCGTCCTTCAGCCGATCCAGGTCGAGCAGTCCGTCGTCCTGCACGTCAAGGTAGGTCACCTCGAAGCCCTGACGCTCCAGTTCGCGCATCGTGTCGAGCACGGCTTTGTGCTCGGTCTTCACTGTGATCAGGTGCTTTCCGCGCGTTTTGTAAAACTGCGCGGCGCCCTTGATTGCCAGATTGTTCGACTCTGTAGCGCCTGACGTCCACACGATCTCGCGAGGGTCGGCACCAATCAGCTCGGCCACGTCGGCGCGCGACTTCTCGACGATCTCCTCGGCCTCCCAACCCCACGCATGGCTGCGCGAAGCCGGGTTGCCGAAGTGCTCGCGCAGCCACGGGATCATCGCGTCGACCACACGTTGATCCACCGGGTTGGTGGATGCGTAGTCCATATAGATCGGAAAATGCGGCGTCATGTCCATGTTGCTATTTTCAGAAAAAAGCTTGAGTCAAGTTGGGATCAGGGTCTGGTGAAGTGAGCGAAACGTCGGAAATGCTTATTTCAAAAAGCCACTGCCGAACGCGAACACCGAATTCGGCGCCGTGATCTTGATTGGCTTGACCACCGGCTGGCTGGAAATGGCGCGCTTGACCGGGTGCTCCTCGATCGACACGCCCTTGGCGAGTTGCTCTTCGACCAGCTTGCGCAACGATACGGAATCGAGGAATTCGATCATCTTGGAATTCAGGCTCGACCACAGATCGTGTGTCATGCAGCGACCGACGTCCCCGCCCATGCAGTTCTCTTTACCAGCGCAGCCCGTGGCGTCGATGGGCTCGTCGACCGCCACGATGATGTCGGCCACGGTGATTTCGTCGGCCTTGCGTCCGAGCGAATAGCCACCGCCCGGGCCGCGCGTGCTCTCCACCAGCTCATGCCGCCGAAGCTTGCCGAAAAGTTGCTCCAGGTACGACAGCGAAATCTGCTGTCTGGCGCTGATGGCTGCCAGCGCCACCGGGCCCGAGTTCTCACGCAGTGCGAGATCGATCATGGCGGTGACCGCGAATCTACCTTTGGTTGTCAGACGCATAAATATCTCCTATGGCCGATTCCGGCACGACAAAAAAAAGACCTGTCTAACGGCTTTCTCTTCGAACCGTACTCATCAACAAGACCTGCCGGCTTTCGGCAAACGGCTTATACCTGAGTGGATTGCTCGACTATATCTGAAGCCGACTTTTTTGGTCGACATTGAGCCGGGAAGTTCCGTGGATATTGCCGGCGCGACTCAAGCTTTCGTGGCCATGGGCCGGATCGGCACCACGATGTTGTCGTGTCCGGCGGCGCCGAATGCCTGTTCGCGCAAGTGCGCCAATTGATCGCGCAGCCGCGCCGCCTTCTCAAATTCCAGGCTGCGAGCGTGCTCCTGCATCTGCTTTTCCAGCAGCTTGATGCGTTTGCCCAGGTCCTTTTCGCTCAACGCCTCGATTGCCGCCGATTCACTCGCGGCCTTCAGGTCGTCTTTGGCGCCCTTCTCGCCGTAGACGCCGTCGATCAGGTCGCGCACTTTCTTGACGACACTGCGCGGCGTGATGCCGAGCGCAGCGTTGTGGGCAGTCTGCCTGGCGCGGCGCCGCTCGGTCTCGTCGATCGCCTTGCGCATCGACTCGGTGACTTTGTCGGCGTAAAGAATCGCCTTGCCGTTGACGTTGCGCGCGGCGCGCCCGATGGTCTGGATCAGGCTGCGCTCGGAGCGCAGAAAGCCTTCCTTGTCGGCGTCAAGAATGGCCACCAGCGAAACCTCCGGCACATCCAGGCCTTCGCGCAGCAGGTTGATGCCGACCAGCACGTCAAACGTGCCGAGCCGCAGGTCGCGCAGGATCTCTACCCGCTCGACAGTGTCGACATCGCTGTGCAGGTAGCGCACCTTCACGCCGTTGTCGGAGAGGTAGTCGGTCAACTGCTCGGCCATTCGTTTGGTCAGTGTCGTGATGAACACGCGCTCGCCAAGGTCGACCCGGATGCGGATTTCCTGCAACACGTCGTCGACCTGATGGGTGGCAGGACGGACCTCCAGGATCGGGTCGACCAGCCCGGTCGGCCGGACCAGCTGTTCGACCACTTTTCCGGTGGTCTGCTGCTCGTAGGCGGCCGGCGTGGCCGACACGTAAACCGCCTGTCGCATCTTGCTTTCGAACTCGGCGAACTTCAGCGGCCGGTTGTCGAGCGCGCTTGGCAGGCGAAAGCCGTATTCGACCAATGTGGTCTTGCGGGCGCGGTCACCGTTGTACATGCCGCCGAACTGTCCGATCAGGATGTGGCTCTCGTCAAGAAACATCAGCGCGTCCGAGGCCAGGTAATCGATCAGCGTGGCCGGAGGCTCACCGGGCTGCGCGCCTGAAAGGTGGCGGGTGTAGTTCTCGATGCCCTTGCAGTGGCCGATCTCCTGCAACATCTCGAGGTCAAAGCGAGTGCGCTGCTCGAGCCGCTGCGCCTCGACGAGCTTGCCCATGCCGACCAATTCAGCGCTGCGGGAGCGCAACTCCTCTTTGATGGTGGTGACCGCGGCGACGACGCGCTCGCGCGGCGTCACATAGTGACTGCTGGGATAGACGGTAAAGCGTGGAATCTTCTGCCGTATCCGCCCGGTGAGCGGATCGAACAGCTGCAGCGTCTCGACCTCGTCGTCAAACAGCTCGATTCGGATCGCCAGCTCGGAATGCTCGGCCGGGAACACATCGATCGTGTCGCCGCGCACACGAAAAGTGCCTCGGCTGAAGTCGGTTTCGTTGCGCTGGTACTGCATGCGGATCAACTGGGCGATCACGTCGCGCTGGCCCAACTTGTCGTGCACGCGCAGCGTCATCACCATCTGGTGGTAGGCGGCCGGCTCTCCGATGCCGTAGATGGCCGACACGCTGGCCACGATCACGACGTCGCGGCGCTCCAGCAAACTTTTGGTGGCGCTCAGCCGCATCTGTTCGATGTGCTCGTTGATCGCGCTGTCCTTCTCGATAAACAAATCGCGCTGCGGCACGTAGGCTTCGGGCTGGTAGTAGTCGTAGTAGCTGACAAAGTATTCGACCGCATTTTTGGGAAAGAACTCGCGGAACTCGCTGTACAGCTGCGCCGCCAACGTCTTGTTGGGTGCGAACACGATGGCCGGCCGACCGATTTGCGCAATCACGTTGGCCATCGTGAAAGTCTTGCCTGAGCCCGTGACGCCGAGCAGTGTTTGGAAGCTCAGTCCGTCGCGAATCCCCTCCACCAGTTGCTCGATGGCCTCCGGCTGGTCGCCCGCCGGGGCGTAAGGCTGGAACAACTGAAACGGCGAGTCTGGATAACTGACGAAAACGCCGGGTTCGGATTCGGCGGGTGTGTCCAGCGCGATCACTTCTGACAGCTCGGCCATGGCGACTAACATCCTCAGACTTGGTTACCCGCGAAATTGCGGAGCAACTTTGCAGCCTAACGGAATTTTGCAAATCGCTTGACCCACCAGGACTGTCCATGCCCTCGCTCTTCGCTGCTGTCGAAATGGCCCCACGCGACCCGATCCTCGGGCTCAACGAGCAATTCAATGCCGACCCGAACCCGGCCAAGGTCAATCTGGGAGTCGGTGTGTATTTCGACGAACACGGCAAGTTGCCGCTCCTGCAGTGCGTACGCCAAGCCGAAACGTTGATGATGCAGTCGCCGAAGGCACGCGGTTATCTGCCGATCGATGGCATCAAAGCCTACGACAAGGCTGTCCAGGAGTTGGTGTTCGGCGAGGCCAGCCCGGCTGTGGCGGCGGGCCGCATCGCCACAGTCCAGGGCCTGGGCGGAACGGGTGCTTTGAAAGTGGGCGCCGATTTTCTGCGCCGTCTGAACCCGGCAGCGCAGGTGCTGATCAGCGACCCGAGTTGGGAAAACCACCGCGCCCTGTTTGAAGCCGCCGGATTCATCGTCGGCCAATATTCTTATTACGACGCAGACCGCAAGGGCATTGCGTTTGACAGGTTGCTGTCCGACTTGCAATCGGCGAGCGCCGGAACCGTCGTGGTGCTGCACGCCTGCTGCCACAACCCGACCGGCTACGACCTGAGCACCGAACAGTGGCGCGAAGTGATCGCCGTGATCGAGTCCAGCCGACTCGTGCCGTTCCTGGATCTGGCCTACCAGGGCTTCGGCGACGGCATTGAAGAAGACGGTTCGGTGGTCGGTATGTTTTTGCAGACCGGTCTCGATTTCTTCGTCGCATCGAGCTTCTCGAAGAGTTTTTCGCTGTATGGAGAACGCGTCGGTGCACTCAGCGTTGTCTGCAGGTCCGAAGAAGAGGCAGGCCGGGTGCTAAGCCAACTCAAGCGCGTGATCCGCACCAATTACTCGAACCCTCCAACCCACGGCGCCGCGGTCGTGGCCATGGTGCTGACCAGCCCGGCGCTGCGCGACCTGTGGAAGAGCGAATTGTCCGGTATGCGCGCCCGCATCAAGCAGATGCGCACCATGCTGCAACAGCGGCTCGAGGCCACAGGGCTGCGCCAAGACATGAGCTTCATCACGCGGCAACGCGGCATGTTCAGCTACTCGGGTCTGGGCCAGGCGCAGATGCAGCGGCTGCGCGGCGAATTCGGCATCTACGGGGTCGATTCGGGTCGGATCTGCGTGGCTGCGCTGAACGAACTCAACATCGACGCGGTCGTGGCCGCCATCGCTACGGTCAGCTACAAGGATCGTGAATAGCTCTTGTGGGTGACATTTGACCGTCGATTCGTTGGTTTTGGCCATGCCAGCTTCGACACGACGATGGGATTGCGCATAAAATGCTGCAGTGCAACAAATCTCCCCCGCGCACTCAGCGTGGGTTCAGTCAGCGCAGCCCATCATCGGGATGCCAACCCAAAATAAGGTTCTGCGATGCTGTATCACCTCTACGAAGCCCAGCGTGCCTTGCTCAGTCCATTTGCGGAATTCGCGAGCGCCTCCTCCAAGCTGTACAGCCATCCCCTGTCGCCTTTTTATCACTCGCCGATGGCGCCGCGGGTGTCGGCCGGGTTGGAATTGATGCACCGGCTGTCGAAGGAGTATGAAAAGCCCGAATTCAACATCCACGGGGTCAACGTCGGGGGCATCGATGTCGCCGTGCAACAGCGGGTTGCGATGACCAAGCCGTTTTGCAGGCTGCTACGTTTCAAGCGCTTCACCGACAACCTGCCGATGTTGACCCGCATGAAAGACCAGCCCATCGTACTGGTCGTGGCGCCGCTGTCCGGCCACCATTCCACGCTGCTGCGCGAGACAGTGCGCGAGTTGCTGAAGGACCACAAGGTGTACATCACCGACTGGACCGACGCCCGGATGGTTGCGACCGATGTCGGCCCGTTCCATTTGGACGACTATGTTGCCTACGTGCAGGAGTTCATCCGTTTCGTCGGCCCCGAGGTCAACGTGATCTCTGTCTGCCAACCCACCGTGCCGGTGCTGGCAGCGATCTCGCTGATGGCCAGTGCCGGAGAGCCGACGCCGCGCACGATGACCATGATGGGTGGCCCGATCGATGCCCGCAAAAGCCCGACCGCGGTCAACAATTTGGCGATGGAAAAGAGCCACCAGTGGTTCGAACAGAATGTCATCCATCAGGTGCCGGTGAACTATCCTGGCAAGGGTCGACGCGTGTACCCGGGCTTTTTGCAGCACACCGGGTTCATCGCGATGAACCCTGACCGTCACATGAAGTCGCACTACGACTATTTCATGGACCTGATGCGCGGCGAAGACGAAAGCGCCGAGTTTCACCGCGACTTCTATGACGAATACAACGCCGTGCTGGACATGCCGGCTGAGTACTACCTCGACACCATCCGCGTCGTGTTTCAGGACTTTTCACTGGTCAACGGTAACTGGGACATTGGTGGACAGCGCGTGAAACCGCAGGACATCACCGACACGGCGCTGCTGACCATCGAGGGTGAACTCGACGACATTTCCGGCGCCGGCCAGACACGCGCGGCACACGACCTGTGCACCAGCATTCCGAGGCATCGGCAGTTCCATTACGACGCCGTGGGCGCGGGACACTACGGCATTTTCTCGGGGCGGCGCTGGCGCCAAAACGTCTACCCGCAAGTGCGCGACTTCATCGCTGCGCACCAGCCCAAGCCAGACCCGACTCTGGCGTTGTCGGCGTCCAAGCCCACCTCTGCGCTCCGTCAGGCAAGCGGCGAAGCGCGCACTGAAAGGGTCGTTGTCAAACGCGCGGTTGCGCCGCGGCAACGGCGTGTGGCAGCCGTGTCGAACGTGGCCGGCGGCGTGAAGAACGCTCGCGGTGCCAAGCCGAAGTGAACGGGCAAAAATCACCACGCCGAGTTCGATGAGCAGTTTCGCACCGCCCGACGCCTCGGTCCTGGCGCTGGCCGACCTCATCGACCGGGCGCTGCCGCAGACCCAGTGCACCCGCTGCGGATTTCCCGACTGCCGAGCCTATGCCACGGCGATTGCCGAGGGCCGGGCCGGCATCAATCAGTGTCCGCCTGGCGGCCAGGCCGGCATCGAAACGCTGGCTCGCCTGACCGGTAGCGACGTCGTTGCGCTCGACCCGGCGCACGGAGTGGAAGGGCCGCGCCAGTTGGCCGTGATCGACGAGGCTTGGTGCATCGGCTGCACCTTGTGCATCAAGGCCTGCCCGGTCGATTGCATCGTCGGCGGCCCGAAACTAATGCATACCGTCGTCGACGCACAGTGCACCGGTTGCGAACTCTGCATCCCGGTGTGCCCGGTCGACTGCATTTCCTTGGTCAACGTGACACAGGATCGCACCGGCTGGGATGCCTGGAGCGCCGATCTGGCGCAGCAGTCGCGCCAGCGCTATGACTTCCACCGATTTCGCATCGAACGGGAGCAGCGCGAGCAGGACGAACGGCTGGCCCGCAAAGCGGTGGCGACGCTGGCTCATTTGGCCGAGGAATCGACGGTCACCGACCCGGTCGAACTTGAGCACAAGCGCGGCTTGATCGAAGCCACCCTGGCTCGGTCGCGGCTTCAACGCGCGGTTTGAAGATCGGTTGGTGGCCCACAATCGGGACGATGAAAGTCGCCGACATCACACCGTTTTTTGCCACTTTGAAAGCCGCCAATCCGCTGCCACAGACAGAGCTCGAATACACCACCGTGTTCGAATTGCTGGCCGCGGTGCTGCTGTCTGCACAGGCCACCGATGTCGGCGTCAATAAGGCCACGCGGCGCCTGTTCCGGATTGCCAATACGCCGGCGCGGATCGTCGCACTGGGATTACCGGAATTGACCGAGCACCTGAGGACAATCGGCCTGTTTCGCAACAAGGCGAAGAATCTGATGCAAACCTGTCAGATCCTGATCGATCGGCACGGCAGCGAGGTTCCGCGCACGCGCGACGAACTCGAGGCACTGCCTGGTGTGGGTCGCAAGACGGCCAACGTGGTGCTGAACGTGGCGTTTGGCGAGGCGACGATGGCGGTCGACACGCATATCTTTCGCATCAGCAACCGCACCGGACTCGCCCCGGGCAAAAACCCGCTGGCCGTGGAACTCAAACTGCTGAAACGTGTGCCGGCTGAATATCGGGTCGATTCGCATCACTGGTTGATCCTGCATGGCCGCTACGTGTGCAAGGCACGCACGCCGCTGTGCCGGGTGTGCGCCGTGGCGCGCTGGTGCGACTCGGCGCCAGCGCTGGATGCGGCAAGTCCCCGACCGCTGGCGTTTTGATGGCTGCTGACTGACACGAACGCACCGGCGCCAAGGCTTTCGCAGGCCAAGTCAAAGCCTACAATCAATTCTTCCGATCATCCAGCTGCGAACGTCATGCCCAAGATCGAAGAACTGGCAGACCGCGTCGATCGCCTTCTGCTTCGACACGACGAATTGCGGCGCACGAATGTGCTGTTACAGCAGCAAATTGGTGCAATGACGCAGGAACGTGACAGCCTGAAGTCCAGGCTCAACGCGGCGCGCAGCCGCATCGAGGCTCTGCTGGACCGGCTGCCTGCAGAGCCACCCAGCGTCGCCGTACCCTCCATCGCACCGGAGACCGGCCCGTGAAACAGATCGAAGTGGTGATCATGGGCCAGAGCTATGTGCTCGGCTGTCCCGACGGTGGCGAGCCATCGCTGCTCGCGGCGGTGAGCAGCGTCGATCGCGAGATGTGCGGTATTCGCAACGCCGGCAAGGTCAAAGCGCGTGAACGCATCGCCGTGCTGGCAGCACTGAACCTTGCCTTCGCCTTGGCAGAGCGCCCGCGGGCGGCAACCTTTCAGCCAATCGACGGGGCGGCCGAACCGCCCACACTGGAACTCGACGCATTGATACGCCGGCTCGATCAGGCCTTGTCCGCCGATGGGCAATTGCTGTGATCGGCTGGAGCCCGAAGCGTAGAATTTGAAGAGTCCGTCGCATTCGCGTGAGTTTTATATTTCCTTGAACCGATGCTCTTATGAGCAAGGGCTTGGAACATCGCCCGGTTGGTGTGATCGTCTCGCGTCAGATGAACCCGAAGCCGGGCTGACCTCGCCCACCTGAACTGCCTGGGTTCAGGAATGCGACTCACGGTTCGCGGCGGACACCTTACGGTTCATTCGTGTCGCAGTCCCCGCGAGCGACGACCACATTTCCAATTCGAAAAAGTGCCCCTTGCGGCAACGTGCTGCGCCATAGGTGGTTCAAAGTTAAATCGTTCCGAACGAAAAGAGCCACAGCGGCATGGGCAAGCCGATCGCCGTGACCACATGGGAGAGGATGAATCCGAGCGTTCCCACAGGCATCCAAGAGGGTTGAACCGGCCGCGATGCAACCCAGCCTGTTCGGCCAGTGCCACCGGCAGGCAGGATGCAAACGCGGTAACTCCGCTTGTTGGGACGACGCGATCAGCTCAGGTCGAATCGGATGCTGGCCAGCGTGACGTGGTTGCCACCGCGCAGCTTGGCGTCGCCCAGTGCCGACTCCGAAGCTTGCAACAACGCTTCTTCGGTGTGCGCGGTGTGCGGAAAGCTGGCGACGCCCATCGAGACCGTGAAACCGAAGTCACGCCCGTCGAGCACGACAATCTGCGTGGCGCACTGACGCCTCAGCCCCTCCATCCGCGCGTGAGCGGTCGCCAGCCCCACGCCCGACAACAGCACAGCGAAGCGGCCTTCATCGAGCCGGCAAGAAGCGTCCATCGCGCGGGTGTTGCCGCGCAGCAGCCGGCCCAGCGCTTCGAGCACGCGCCCGCGAGCGTCGGCCCCGCGCGACTGCACCGCAGCGCTCAAAGTATCCAAAGCAATCGACACCAGCGCAAATTCACGGTGCTCTCGCGATGACAAGTCGATCTCGCGGCGCAGCTGCTCCTCGAAATGCTGGCGTTGATACAGGCCGGTCACGCCATCACGCACCGACTGATCGTGCATCTCGCGACGCGCCTGTTCCGCGGCCACTTGCTGCTGTTCAAGTTGCACCAGCGCCTGACGCAGCTGGGCCTCACGCTGGTGCGTCGCGGTGAGCTCGACCCACGCGCTGAAGAGGTATGCCGGACCGCCCGGCTTGACCGGTGCCACCGCGATGCGGGTGACATTGAACTCGCGCTTGACGCCCCCGCGGTCAAGGCGGTGTTCGCTCAGCGTGGGGGTGAGCTGGGCTAGCGCTGCCTGTTCGACGACGCGCCACACCGACCACTGCGACGGGTCCAACAGATCGCCATCCGTCATGCCCACCATCTGCGACGGCGTCCTGTCGAACAATGACGCCATGCCAGCGTTGACATGCACATACCGACCCGTGCCAGCATCTTTGACAGCAAGCAGCACCTCGACGCGATCGAAGAAGCGAAGCAACACATCCAGCACCAGGCCTTCGTGGCCGCCCACGGTGCCCATCAATGCGCTGACCATGGCGGCGCGATCGGTCGGCGATGCCGGGCGTGTATCGGTCATTGACACCATAGCCACCTTTTCCAAGCTTCATGCTCCGTTTTATGTTGGATGCCAACGCGCCAATTGGCAAGCGCACCCCAGTCGCATTCGCCGCTTCCCCCTAACTTCCGCGGCGATGATACTGGCGCAAGACTTGGTGCCTGACAGGCCCGGAATTTGTGCTTGTTTCACCGCAAGGAGACCACCATGGGCATCGCCAGCTACATCCGTGAAATCGGCCGCGGCAAAGAAAGCGCGCGTTCGTTGTCCCAGGCGCAGTCCGGCGATTTGATGGGTCAATTGCTCGACGGTCGCCTGAGCGATCTGGAGATTGGCGCCTTCGCGCTGGCCATGCGCATCAAGGGCGAAACGGTGGCGGAGCTGACGGGCTTCCTGAGCGCCGTCGAGTCGCGTTGCCTGGTGATCCAGTCGGATAGGCCGACCGTCGTGCTGCCGTCTTACAACGGCGCGCGCAAGCTGCCCAATCTGACGCCACTGCTGGCGTTGCTGCTATCCCAGGAGGGCGTGCAGGTGCTCGTGCACGGGCCCCGCAGCGACCCTGCGCGAGTGACCAGCGCCGAGATCTTCCACGACCTGGGGCTGTCAGCGGCAAACGACGCTTCGGACATCGAGCAGGCCTGGTCGCGCCGCGAGCCGGTGTTCGTGCGCACCGAGGCGCTGTGCCCGCCGCTGGCGCGCCTGCTGGACGTCCGCCGGGTCGTGGGCCTGCGAAACTCGGGTCACATCGTGGCCAAACTGCTGGATCCGGTGCGCGGCGGCGTCTCGCTTCGCGTCGTCAATTACACGCACCCGGAATATTTGCAATTGCTGGGACAGTTCATGCAGCACACCGGTGCCAACGCGATGCTGATGCGCGGCACCGAGGGCGAACCGGTCGCCGATCCGCGCAGAAATCCACGCCTGGACGTCTACCTGGCGGGGCAGGCACGGTCGGACTTGTCGCGTCCGGCTCAAGTCGGCGCGCTGACCGACCTGCCGCTGCTGCCCCAGCAAATCGACGCCGCGACGACTGCGCTGTACATCCAAGCGGTCGTCAGTGGCGAAAAGCCCACGCCAGTTCCGATCGCACGACAGGTCGATGCACTGCTGCGCACCCTGGTCGCGAGGACGACGCCGGGATAGCGGCTCGCGCTGCCGCGTCGAGGCCGCAATCGGATCAGTTCCCGGAGGCGTGCGGGGCGGGCAGGCCGGGATAATCAACGTTGAGCAATGAACACTCCGAGCCGTGCGCACGTGCGGTCCAAGCCTTCCCATGACCGAATTCGACGTGGCCATCATCGGCGCCGGTGCCGCCGGCCTGCACTGTGCCGGCGTGGCAGGACAGTTGGGCCTCGATGTGTTGTTGATCGACCACGCCGACAAAGTGGCCGAGAAGATCCGCATCTCGGGCGGGGGGCGCTGCAACTTCACCAACCGCGACACCTCGCCCGAAAATTTCCTGTCGTCCAATCCCAACTTCTGTCGTTCGGCCTTGGCCCGGTACACGCCGCAGGACTTCATCGCGCTGCTGCAACGCCACGGCATCGCATGGCACGAAAAACACAAGGGTCAGCTGTTTTGTGACCACACCAGCGAGGACATCATCACCCTGCTGCTGCGCGAATGCGGCGCTGGCCGGGTGACGCGCTGGCAGCCGTGCCACACAAGTGGAGTGCAGCAAGGCGCCGGCGGTTACACGTTGACGACCGACCGTGGCACCGCGCGGGCGCGGCGCCTCGTCATTGCCACGGGGGGGCTGTCGATTCCGAAGATCGGTGCCAGCGACTTTGGCTACCGCGTGGCCCGGCAGTTTGGGCACCCGATCGTTGACACACGCCCCGCGCTCGTGCCGCTGACCTTTAATGCGTCCACCTGGGAGCCCTTCGTGCAGCTGGCGGGGCTGTCCCTGCCGGTGCGCGTGCAGACCGGCAGCGGCAAAACGCGCGGTGAATTTCTCGAGGACCTGTTGTTCACTCACCGCGGTCTGAGCGGGCCGGCGATCCTGCAGATTTCGAGCTACTGGCAGCCCGGCACGCCGATCCGAGTCGACCTGGCACCGCAAGCCGCGTTGCAGGTGGCGCTGGCCGAGGCCAAGCGCAGCTCACGGCGCAAGCTGGTCAATGAACTGTCCGAACTGGTGCCACGGCGCCTGGCAGAGCGCTGGTTGCAGGACCAGCCCGATCTCGCAGAACGGTTGATGCCCGATCAGCGAGACCGCGAGCTGGGCGCATTGGCGGCGCAATTGCATGACTGGTCGCTAACCCCCGACGGCACCGAGGGCTACCGCAAGGCGGAGGTCACCTCGGGCGGCGTGGACACGCGCGAACTCGACTCGAAGTCGATGGAAAGCAAACGGACGGGCGGACTGCATTTCATCGGCGAAGTGGTCGACGTGACCGGCTGGCTGGGCGGCTACAACTTCCAGTGGGCCTGGGCCAGCGCGACGGCCTGCGCCCGGGCCATGGCCGAGCAGTTGAAAGGTGCTGCCAGCCAAGGTTGATCGATCGTTGCGCCGCGGGAAGCCGTTCGTCTAGAATCTATGGTTTTCCGCCAAACACGCCTTTGTTGCTGTGCATAACGACCGCCTGAAGCCGTTTCAGGGTGCAGATTGCCAGCAGACGAGTGCAAATCTTCAGGACCCACGCTTTACATGACTACGATACGCGTCAAAGAAAACGAGCCATTCGACGTGGCGCTGCGCCGCTTCAAACGCACCATCGAAAAGCTGGGCCTGCTCACCGACCTGCGCGCTCGCGAGTTTTACGAAAAGCCGACAGCCGAGCGCAAGCGCAAGAAGGCCGCGGCCGTGAAGCGGCACTTCAAGCGCGTACGCAGCATGCAGTTGCCGAAAAAACTGTTCTGAACTGACGCTGAAACGCCAAAGTTCGCACCGAGGAGCCCGCAACACGCGGGCTTCGTCGTTTTAAGGCGCGACAGCCTTTCTCAACCGCATGCCACGTAGCAGGATCGCCATGAGCCTCAAGGACCAGATCACTGAAGACATGAAGTCGGCGATGCGCGCGAAGGACGCGCCCCGATTGCTCACGATCCGCGGACTGCTGGCCGCCTGCAAACAGCGCGAAATCGATGAGCGCATCGCGCTGGACGACGCTGCCGTGATTGGCATCATCGACAAGCTGGTCAAGCAGCGCAAGGACTCGATCGCCCAGTTCACCAGCGGCAACCGTCTCGATCTCGTCGAGAAGGAAGCGGCCGAGCTCGCGGTGCTCGAGAGCTACCTGCCGCAGCGGCTCGACGCCGACGCCATTGCCGCCGAAGTGGCTGCCATCCTGGCTGAGCTCGGTGCCAGCGGCCCGGGCGACATGGGCAAGGTGATGGCCGCCGTGAAGTCCCGACTGGCGGGCAAGGCCGACATGGCCGCGACCTCTGCCGCCGTCAGGCAGGCGCTTGCAAAATGAATGCGCCGGCACTTCAACGGGTGTCGTCTGACGTGTGCGTGACCGGTCAGCTCGAGCCGGCCTCGATGGCCTGGGCCGCGCAGGCGGGATTTCGCAGTGTGATCAACAACCGGCCGGATTTCGAAGGCGGCCCGGACCAGCCGACCAACGCCGCGATCGAAGCCGCCGCCCGCGCCGAAGGCTTGGCTTATGCGCACCTGCCGGTCGCACCGTCGGTGCACGCACCGGAGCAGATCGCCGCTTTCGCCAAGCTGCTCGCCGAACTGCCGAGGCCGCTGTTGGCGTTTTGCCGCAGCGGCGCGCGTTCGGGCAAGCTCTTCGTGGCAGCCCAGGCAACCTGAGCGCGCAGGGCCGCTAAGGATATGCCCTCTGGCCCGCTCGACGCGGGCCTGCATAGACTCGGGGCGTGTCAAGTTCCCTTGTTCATTGGCGACGCATCTTCGACGCTGCTGCATCCTCGCAAGCTGTCGTCGCAGCCATCACCGGCCGTTGATCCCCGCACCGCCAGACCCATGACCCACGCCACGTTCGAGGTTTGTGCATGAACGCCCTGCTTGCCCTTTCCCGGCTGATCGACAGCGTCACCGACCGTTTCGCTGTGGCCGCGAAATGGGCGGTGCTCGCGTCGTGCCTGATCAGCGCTGTCAACGCGCTCGTCCGTTACCTCGCGAATTACAGCTCGAACGCCTTTCTCGAAATCCAGTGGTACTTGTTCGCGGCCTGCGTGATGCTGGGCGCGTCGCAGGTGATGCGGGTCAACGAGCATGTACGCGTCGACGTGTTCTACGGCATGTACTCCGGCAGGGTGAAGGCGTTGATCGATCTGGCCGGCATGGCGCTGTTCGTGCTGCCTGTGATGGTGGTGATGATCTACTACTCGTGGCCGCTTTTCCTGCACATGTACACCACGGGGGAGATGTCGAACAACGCTGGCGGGCTGATCCGCTGGCCCGCCATGCTGATGCTGCCGCTGGGCTTCGGACTGTTACTCGCGCAGGGTGTGTCCGAGATCGTCAAGCGCGTCGCCTGGCTGACGCACCGTTACGACGCTGACTTTCATTACGAGAGGCCGCTCCAATGAGCATGGAGACCTTCGCCCCGCTGATGTTCGTGGGGCTGATCCTGGTGCTCTTGATCGGATTCCCGGTCGCCTTCTCGTTGTCTGCCCTCGGCCTCGGGTGCGGCTTCTTCGCCGTGGCGATGGGCTGGTTCCCAATGTCGTTCATGTCGGCGCTGCCGCTGAACGTGTTCGGCATCCTGTCCAACGACCTGCTGCTCGCGATCCCGTTCTTCACGCTGATGGGCACGCTGCTCGAGAAGTGCGGCCTCGCCGAAGACATGCTCGACTCGATGGGCCAGCTGTTCGGCCCGGTGCGCGGCGGCCTGGGTTATTCGGTGATCATCGTCGGCTTCATCCTCGGTGCCATCACGGGCACGGTGGCGGGGCAGGTCATTGCGATGGCGATGATCTCGCTGCCCGTGATGATGCGCTGGGGCTACAACATTCGCTACGCCACTGGGGTGCTGGCAGCGTCCGGCACGATCACGCAACTGGTGCCGCCCTCACTCGTGCTGATCGTGCTGGCGGACCAGCTTGGCACGTCCGTGGGCGACATGTACAAAGGCGCCTGGGGGCCGTCGATCCTGCAGGTGCTGCTGTTTGCGCTCTACACCTTCATGCTCTCTCGCGTTTGCCCCGATCACGTGCCAGGCGTTCCCAGAACAGCTCGAACACTGGAGGGCTGGGCGCTGTGGTCGAGGTGTCTGCGCGGCATCATTCCGTCCGCCATCCTGATCTTCACGGTGCTCGGCAGCATGGGCGGGCTGCCCGGACTGAACACCGCGATCGCCACGCCGACCGAAGCCGGCGCGATGGGTGCGGTCGGTGCGTTCATCTTGGCCGCCCTGCACAAGCGCCTGACCTGGTCGCTCGTCAAGGAAGCGATGCTGAGCACGATGCGGCTGACCGCGATGGTGGTGTTCATCCTGATCGGCTCGCGCGTCTTTTCCCTGGTGTTCCAGGGCGTCGACGGCGGCAAGTGGGTCGAGCACATGTTGTCGGGGCTGCCCGGCGGGCAGCTCGGTTTTCTCATCGCCGTCAACGTGTTCATCTTCTTCTTGGCGTTTTTTCTCGACTTCTTCGAGATCGCCTTCATCATCATTCCGTTTCTTGCGCCGGTGGCCGCCAGTCTGGGTATCGACCTCGTCTGGTTCGGCGTCATGATCTGCGTGAACATGCAGACCAGTTTCATGCACCCGCCGTTCGGCTTCGCGCTGTTCTACCTGCGCGGCATCTCCGACACGCTGCACAAAAACAAGGCGCTGCCGCGCAAAGTCGAGTCGCGCGACATCTACCTGGGCGCGATTCCGTGGATCGCCATGCAGCTCGTGCTGGTGGCCGTCGTCATCTTCGTTCCCGAGACGGTGACGATGTTCCTCGACAAAGAGCAGGTGCTCGACCTCGACAAGGCGGGCCAGATGATCGAGCAGATGGACTCTGGCCGGACCGGTGCGTCAACCGCTGAACCCGACGGCACACTCGGCCTGCCGCCAGCCGACGCGGCGTCGGCCCCGGCCGGCTCCGGCGAGAGCAAGGAAGACCCGGTGAAGGGGTTGCTGGAATCGATGGAGAAGGACAAAAAGCCCTGACGCGCGAGGTAGGCGATAGAAAAACCCCGCCGCAGCGGGGTTTTTTCATCACGCAACGCCGTTGCGTTGCCGCACGGGTGTCAAAGTTTTTGCGACTGCATGAAGTCGTCAAAACTCGCTTCGGTGAAGCGAAACCACAGATTCGCGTCCCGGCGGAAGTTGGCGTAATCGTCGTAGATCTTCTTCCATTCCGCGTTGGTCGCGTTGAGTTCGGCATAGACCTCCATCGCAGCCTTGAACGATGCATCCATCACATCCTTCGGGAAGCGATGGAGCTTGACGCCAGACGCCACCAGCGCCTTCAGCGCCTGCGGGTTGCGTCCGTCGTACTTGGCCTGCATGTCGATGTGCGCCGTGGCGGCTGCGTTTTCGACGATCGCCTTGTACTCGGGCGTCAGAGCGTCGTAGGCCTTCCGGTTGACCAACAGCGACAGCTGCGGTCCGCCTTCCCACCAGCCCGGGTAGTGATAGTGTGCTGCGACCTTGTTGAAGCCGAGTTTCAAGTCGTCGTACGGGCCGATCCACTCGGCCGAATCGAGGGTGCCCTTCTCGAGCGCGGTGTAAATCTCGCCGCCGGGAATGTTCTGCGGCACGGCGCCGATGCGTTCGAGGACCTTGCCACCGAAGCCACCGATGCGCATCTTCAGGCCCTTCATGTCGGCCAGCGACGCGATCGGCTTGCGGAACCAGCCGCCCATCTGCGCGCCGGTGTTGCCCATCGGAAAATTCACGATGTCGCTCTTGGCATAGAAGGCCCGGGTGAGCTTCAAGCCGTTGCCCTCGTACATCCACGCGGTCATCTGGCGGCTGTTCAGGCCGAACGGGATCGCGCAGTCGAGCGCGTAGGTCGGGTCCTTGCCGAAGAAGTAATACGGCGCGGTGTGGGCGCATTCGACGGTGGCGTTCGACACGCCGTCGAGCACGCCGAACGCTGGCATCAACTCGCCGGCGGCGTGCGTGGACACAGTGAACTTGCCGCCGGTCATGGCGCCTACCTGCTTCGCAAATTCGTCGGCCGCGCCAAAGATGGTGTCGAGCGATTTCGGGAAGCTCGACGCCAAGCGCCAGCGGATGGTGGCTTGGGCATGCACGACGGCCGGTGCTGCGCCAGCCGCCAGCACGCCTGCCAATCCCGTCTGACGTAGGAAGAAACGACGTTCCATGCGGCTCTCCAAAAGTTGATTTCAGCCTAGCAGAGTCGTCGGCTGAGGACCAGGGGGCCAGCCCCGATGGTCCACGTGGAGTGAGGCGTCTCCCGCCTGCTTTCGGCGAACGAGTTTTGCTGCCTCGCCTGCCTCGCCTGCCTCTCCTGGGTCGCTTGGGTCGCTTGGGTCGCTTGGGTCGGCTGAATTGCCTCGATCAGCCCACGCCTCCCTGCCGCCGCCGACGGCCTGCGGTTATTCGGGCAGACCGTTGTCGATTCGGCTCAGCGGCCAGCGATCTTCATGTTTCCCAGCAGCACGGTGCCGATCGACTTCGATCCCATCGTGTAGGCATCGGCGCCCACCGCGACGATGCCTTTGAGCATCTGCTTGAGGTTGCCGGCGATCGTGATCTCATGCACCGGGTAGCGGATGCGACCGCCTTCCACCCAGAAGCCTGCCGCGCCACGCGAATAGTCGCCGGTCACGTAGTTGACACCCTGCCCCATCAGTTCGATCACGAACAAGCCCCGGTCCAGCTTGCGCAGCATGGCGGCCAGGTCGTCGCCGGGCCGGGTCAGCCGGCTCGTCAGCGACAGGTTGTGGGAACCGCCTGCATGTCCGGTACTGCGCATGCCCAGCTTGCGGGCCGAATAGGTCGACAGGAAGTAGCCCTGCACGACGCCGCCGCTGACCACGTCACGTGGGCGCGTGACCACACCTTCGTCGTCGAACGGCGAGCTGCCCTTGCCGCGTGCCAGGTGCGGATCCTCGTGGATGTCAATGTGCTTGGGCAGCACCTGGCGGCCCAGGCTGTCGAGCAGGAAGCTGCTCTTTCGGTACAGCGCCCCGCCGCTCGTCGCGTGCACGAAGGCGCCCAGCAGCCCGGCGGCCAGGGTCGACTCGAACAGCACAGGCACTTCGCAGGTCGCGATCTTGCGGGACTTCAGGCGCGACAGCGCACGCTCGGCGGCGTAGCGACCGACCGCCTCGGGAGCGGCCAGCGCCTGTGGCGATCGCATCGACGTGTACCAGGCGTCACGCTGCATGTCGTCGCCACGCTTGCCCGGCAGCGACGCGATCGGGGCTACCGACAGCGAATGACGCGAACTGGCGTAACCGCCGCGAAATCCGCGGCTGTTGCCAGCATAGAAATGCGACTGCTGGGCCGACACGCCGGCGCCTTCAGTGTTGGTGATGCGCGCATCGACAGCCAACGCAGCCGCTTCGCAGGCTCCTGCCAAGCGCGCTGCCTGCTCGGCGTCGATGTTCCACGGATGAAACAGATCGAGGTCGCGTCGCGCCACCTCGCCCAACGCCATGTCTTCCGCATCGGGCAGCCCGGCTGCCGGATCGTCGGCGGTGAAGCGGGCGATGTCGTAGGCCGCGCGTACCGTCTGTTCGATGGCGGCCGGTGAAAAATCGGATGTGTTGGCATTGCCACGCCGCTGCCCGATGTAGACCGTCACACCGATCGACTTGTCGCGGTTGCGCTCGACGTTCTCGGTCTCGCCCTTGCGCACCGAGACCGACAGGCCCACGCCCTCG
>ENA-OFCE01000357-OFCE01000357.1-metagenomes-genome-assembly--contig:-NODE-357-length-30975-cov-24.638001_pt1 | contig 30975 bp, 26 predicted proteins | sample MGYA00153388_OFCE01 | MGnify analysis MGYA00153388 | reverse complement strand
CCAAACTGCTTTTCTATTTTAAGAACTTCGTATGGGAAATTTTAGCTGCTGTAGATAACGAGCAGACAAAACGCACTCTAGATTCCAACTATTCTAAAAAGTTTGAGGAATATTTTCCTCCAGATTCTTGGGGAAAACAAGATTTTTACATACGGTATGAGATTGCCAATATTTTTATAGAAGTTAGTAGAAAAAAGGAAAATAAAGGCAAGATTGTCCTCAGCTATTCAGAATTATTCAAGAAGGAATTTACAGAGCTACGCAATTCATTTAAAAAAATAAGAGCTGAATATTCTGAAAAATATGCTAAGTATGATAGTTTGGATCGGTTCTATGTAACCAGCCAAATGTTAAGAAATATCTTTGTAGACTTTTTAGTAACATCTATTAGTCGAGAGGCAGCCTTCAGTCAGTTGTTTATTCCTGCTGGTCGCTCCTTTTTCTCTATTCTTCAGAATAACATCTTTTCTTTTCTGTCGAGCAATAACGCGCTCGATCCCTTTCTAAGGGAGTTTGGTTCAATATATGAAAATATAAAACGTGAGGGTTTATCTATCACTAGACTTGAAAATAAAGATATACAAGAGGAAATAGACACGCTAATAGAGAATTCTCTATGTGGGAAGCACGTACATGAAAAAGGGAAAGATTTTCTGGAGGTTCCAGATGGAAGACGTATTAGTATTGCCAACTCATCTTCCGGTCAACAGGAAACATTACCACTTACAGTTATGCTAGCTGCACTATCTTTTCTAGTTTCCTCCCATACCGTGTATATTGAGGAGCCAGAAGCGCATTTATTTCCCAGCGCACAGCGGAATGTTGTCGAGCTGATTGCTACTGTATTTAATTGTCGCAAGGAGCAACTTCAATTCTTCATCACTACCCACAGTCCCTATGTACTAACAGCGCTTAATAATCTACTCCAGGCTGGTCTACTTTATCAGGAATCCAGCAAAGATGTGCAGCGTCAATTAGAAAAAATTGTGCCTAGATACAAATCACTAGATGTTTCAGATCTCTCAGCCTATGTTTTAATGGATGGAAAATGCAGTAGTATTGTGTGTCCTGATACTGGGTTGATAGATGCAAAAATAATTGATTCTGTTTCTGATGACCTAGCTATTGAATTTGAGCAACTTCTAAACTTAGTTTGAATCGTATATGAAAAGTCTTCCAGAGTGTGATGAATATAGATGTGACACAAAAATTGTATTGCAGGAGAACAAAAGTAAAATAACTTTCCTCAACCCGAATCAAGACAAAATATTAATAATTAAGGTTGATGGCTGCGTTATCAGTGACAACGAGACTTTGCGTTGCGACTACGCTCTTATGCCTTCTGATGAAGTAGAAATATATGTTGAGTTGAAAGGAAGCGATATTGTCCATGCAGTTGCACAACTAGAATCAACTATCCGATTACTTTCGGACAATCCCCAAAAAATCAAGAAGCTATGTTTTGTCGTGTCTACTCGTGTGCCTAGACAAACAACAAGTATACAACAGCTACAAAGTCAGTTTAAAAAAAAGTTTAATGCTAGTTTCCGAGTGAAGAATATTCAAGATAAGTATGATTTAAGCACCAAAGTGGGTGGTAACTGAGCATCAATCCAAATATTCATGCTGTCAACCGAGTAAAATCTGTGCGGCGTGCAGCAAACAGCAAGCAAGCTTGGATGTCTTCAGGTTCCAAATCCGGGAAGTCTTCCAAAATTTCAGTGACAATGACATTTTCTGCCAACATTTCTAAAATATCGCTGACCCGAATTCTCATGCCTCGAATACAAGGGCTACCACCGCACTGACCGGGTGTTTGGGTAATACGAGTTAACCAGTTATTCATTGAGTATCAAGCTGTTCGATCGCACGTAAGATTATGTTATTATACAAAAGCTGGTTGCGATAGCCAGCACGTGACATCGATAAGGGCGATCGGATCGAGGTTATGTGCGAGAGCAAAAGGTATCGACGGTGGCTCATCTCAACCGTTAGAGCCTGTGTCTGTAAGCATTTCTAGTAGTTAGGCTAGGGACTTGACACAGATCGAAATCATAAACTCTAAATTTTTGGCTATGACGAATAAAAAGAAAAAACACAACAAACGTAATCAGAAAAACCCAAAAATATCTCGCAAGGATTCAGAAGGCTTGGCATTCACACAACTCAACAATCCTTTCTCTGGTCTCTCTCAAGAAGTTATAGCTGAGAAACTCTTTGAAGCTGGATTATTGCATGAAATAGAGTTCAAGGAATCTTTAGACAAGCTGGTAGAAAAAATCAGCTCTGTTGATGTCTTACATCTACTTTATATTCTTGCATTTTATGGTCTCTCTGTTGGGATGACCAAAACAGGTAAAACATCTAAAAATAAAAAAAATCCTACAATCCGCCAGTCTCATGTAGAGCTTGTTCAAGCATTAGCTTTACGTTCATCTGTTTCAGAGTAGTCTTCTGAACCTGTACAACCTCATCAAGTTCAGGAGATTTGGGATTTACTAATCTCATTTGACACCGCCTTTAATCTAAAGCGACTCGTACAAATTAAAAACGCAAAAACAGAAGAAAAAATTGCTGTTTTGCAACTGCAAGAATGGCTGCGACTACACACTAGTATTGTTCGCAACTGGGGATATTTCAAACGTGTTATCTCAATTGCAAAAAGGTTATACTCAGGGCTTGATCCATTATTCAAAATATCGGTTGGGTTGGAAGCAACATCAATAATTGATGTCTTTGAAGATTTAGTGCTTTACACTGAAGAAGTCAATACTGAACGGTTTCAGCAGATGAGAACTGTGCTCAAGGCACGAACTATAGAAGAAGTAATAAAAACTCACCCTGATATATATCAGTTACCAGGATCAGTAGAAGAAATAACTGCTTTTTTGCGAGAGCAGGGTGCAGAAATTAATAAGGTTCGTTCTCTGATTGTAAGAGATTCTGAATTATTTTTTACTGAGCTATTTTCATTCACAATTGAGGAACTAGGAAGTTCAATGAATATTGAACCTGTAGCTCTTGAGTGTGCTTTATCTAAACTAAGTTATCAGTTTGGCGACCTTAAAGATTCTAATCCAGAACACTTCCTTCTAGCAAATCCTGTCTGGACAAAGCCCTTAATTAAATTGCCAACAGGTAGTTATTTCTGTGTAATACCACAAGTTTTTTTTAGTTTTATTTTTCAAGCACTTGATAGTCTATTATCTGCTGAAGAAATCAAACGTGAAGTCCAAGATAAGCGTCGTCCTAAGTTTCTTGAGGATGAGATAAAGCAGCTATTTACAGAATCATTTCCTCAAGCTGTTTTTAAACAAAATTTTAAGTGGAAAGACTCCGACGTAGAATATGAATCAGATTTTATTATGCAAATTGATTCTTATCTCCTAATTGTTGAAGCTAAATCTGGTGCTGTTTCTAAATCAACATTACGTGGAGCTCCTCGTTCAGCTAAAGATGATATTCAGGAATTACTTATAAGTCCTGCCATTCAATCAAAACGTTTTGCAGACAAAATAATGGAATTAAAAGCTAAGCAAGTTTTTCCAGAAACTTTTCATACTCTAAATTTTGATCTAAATGCTATTGAGATAATTATTAGATTATCAGTAACACTTGAGGATTTTGCAACTATTCAGTCCCAAGTATCCCGCCTGAGAGATACGGGTTGGATAGATAAAGATTTTTCTGCTGCACCAACGATAGCACTTGCTGATTTGGAAGTTGTTTTTGATATTTTGACTTCTGTTCCACAGAAAATTCACTACTTAGTGCGCCGTGCTGAATTAGAAGAGCATATGCAATATCGCAGCAACGAGTTAAATTTACTTGGTTTTTATCTTGAGACGGGTTTCAATCTTGGTAAAGAAGAATTTGAACCAGGAGAATGGATGATTTCAGGAAGGTCTGAAAAAATCGATGAATATTATGTAGCCCTAGACCAAGATATTATCCGAAAAAAGCCAAGTTTAGAATTAATAAAATGGTGGAAAGATATTCAGCTTCGTATTGAGGAACGATGTCCTTATCGCTGGTTAGAGGTTGCAGTGATGTTGCTAAATGTTTCCCTTGACGATCAACGAAAAGCTGAAAGAGAATTTAAAAGAGTTACAAGTAACGTCAAGAAAAACTGGCGACAACCAGAATATATTAACTCAATCATTATGCATCTTCCACAGCGACGTGAGGCTATTGGACTTTTAGCATTTCGAGAATCTGAACAATATCAACGCAGTGAACTCATGCAAAATATTGCAGAGCAGTCATTTTCAGAAAGTAATGCAGAGCGATGCTTGGTGATTGGCGTCAATATTGACGATCTAAACTGGTATCCATATAGTATTTTAGGTGTATTTCAACGTGATTAATTAAATATTAAGGAGAACTAAAACCCCGATCGCGAAACCCGATCTTTCTGTTCGATCGCCAACCGCACCAACAACGCTTGAAATTATCGGATGCTTCAATCGAGAAGGGAGTTGAGCCAGTCATGCACTTCTCCTTTGCCAATACGATTTAAGGATTCCGAAGCAAACGCATTATTCACAGTTTCAGACATTGCTAGTTCGTATGCAGGTCGATCGCGTTCAATGCGATCGAGCTTTTGATAACCTAATTCTTTCATATCATGCAGCAGAATTGGCTCCGTTGAACTTGCTTGAGGTGGGAAACCTTTACGAGCTTTTTTCCAAGGAAATTCGACGTGAGTCATATCGCTCAGTTTATAAGCATGGTAGCTGCCGAAGTATTCCCAAATTTCTTCTAAAAGTTCTTGCTTCTGGGGTGGAAGCTGCAACAAGGATTCTTTGTCAGGAATTGGTAGTTGTTTAGCCTCAAACTCACTGTAGAACTTATAAGCAGGAGGACAAACTGGGCCGTAGCGCCATGCTTGAATTTCTGCTTCAAATAATGGTTCGTTGTAGAGCGCCAAATGCAAGCTCTGAACGTAATATAGAAGCTTCTGAACTTTCATATTGGTCATTTCAGCTTCTAGACCATCTTCATAAGCTCTCATAATGAAGTAGCGAGCAGCATTGAGACAGTCAATCATGGCTCAATCCACATCCTTAAATAAAGGTTTTTTCTTTTAACAAATTTGCAAAATGTCAACATATAACTATTATAGATGAAGCCTGCAAATAGTGCAAGAATACTGAAAACGGTGTAATAAACCGCATCAGAACAACTTAATTAAATAGACATCTAGGAAAATAAAATATCGCGCCCCAATGACAAGAGTAAAGCATTTGGACGCAAAACAACAGCTTTGCAACAAACCGAATTGTCGCCCAAATACTTTACCCAAACATCACATCACGCATTTCCCGCCGGTATCCGCACTGTAAAGATAGACCCTTTCCCCTCCTCACTTTCCACCAAAATCTCCCCGCCTATCATCTGACAGTAATACCGGCTAATTGTCAGCCCCAATCCAGTGCCACCGTACTCTCGCGACACCGAAGAATCTGCTTGGACAAAAGCTTCAAATAACTTGTGTTGCTGTGCTTCCGACATTCCAATTCCGGTATCCTTAACAGATAGACAAATCCAATCCGACTCTTGAACATTCAGCAGCGGACAAGCTATGACAGCAGAATGAGTTTCACCCGCCCCGATCGCCTTGTCAACAACCGATCGCCCTAAATTCAACTCGCCACCTCCTGCAATCCGCCTGACACTCACTTTCACCCTGCCGTTTTTGGTAAACTTAGCAGCATTACTCAGCAAGTGCATCAAAACCTGCCGCAATTTCCCCAAGTCTGTGTGCATTGTGCCCGCAGTTTGATCGCACTCAATCTCCAAAACATTACCATTTTTCCCTACCAACGGTTTCGCCACACTCGCCACATTCTCAATCAGCGATTGGATGTCAAACTCCTCGATTTCCAGTTTCATCTCCCCCGCTTCAATTTTTGACAAATCGAGGATATCGTTAACCAAAGATAGCAGGTGCGTCCCCGCCTTCTCAATCTTGTCCAAGTCGGGTACAAGCTCCTTGCACCCCGCATCTCGTGCATCTTCTAAAAGTAGTTGACTGTAACCGATAATCGCGTGTAAAGGTGTCCGCAATTCGTGGGTCATATTTGCTAAAAACTGGCTTTTAGCACTGTTAGCGGCGACGGCGACTTCCTTGGCTTGTTCCAATTCTTTTGTATGTTCCGAAACTCGCTCGATCAGGTGATTGAGAGACACAGCTAAGGAGCTTATTTCGTCTTGTCCGGTGACGGGTGCTCGCAAGTCAAAATTCGACTCGGCGGCTACTTGTTCAGCCACCTGAGTAACACTGACGACTGGTTTGGCGATCGCCCGACTGGTGCGCCAAGCTACAATTCCAGCTACTGCTACCGACAGCAGCATACTCATCATAATTATGGCCTTTTCAATGCCTTGGGCATCCTCCATCACTGCACCGCCTTGTCGTTCCTGCTGCTGGGCGATATCAAGGATTTTGCTCAATTCCTGAAGGTTGCTGTCGAGTTTTTGTGCACCAGAGCCGCTTTCGGTGGCGAGCAATTTTCGGGCTGATTCTATTTCTGGCGGTGATAATTGCGTTAGCGAAGCCCTCGAAGAGGATCGCCCAATTTGCTGCAAGCTAGACTTGAGAGCATCGGCGTAGGATTCTAAATCTGCTGTGCAATCTTGTAATAAAGCTTTGAGAATCGCAGGCTTTGCTGCTAGCCAAGCGGGTTTGCTGTCGGCAAATTTTTCTATTTGCGATCGCAAATTATTCGCCTTGGCAATACTCCCAACAAATAGCTCTTCTTGTAATTGCAACTTAGCAGAATTATCGACAAAAGAATCTAGCTGCGCTCCCTGCAATTGTGCCGCCAGCGCGGCACCTTTAAAATTGCCCAGCAATTGCGCTTGTATGTGAGCGTCATTGAGCTGTTTTAATCCTTGTCCTTGGTGGTAGTCGGCAATCACCAGTCCGCTCAGGGAGCCAATAAAGCCGATACCGATTGCCAGAAAATACCCGCCACCAATTTTTTGATGGATACGCCAGCCTGCAATTTTAGATGGCAAAATTTTGCTGATTTTCAAGAATGTTTTTGGGTGTGCGGTTTCTCCAGAATTGAGTTGTTCGGAAATAAACACGCGCATCCGTTTACCTACATTGCTAGTTTCTGGCTTAATCTTTTGCGTTTTTAAAGTTTTATTCTGTTGGTTTAATCCTGCTAATTCTGGATTTGACTCGCCCTTGCCTTCCCAAATGGCAACGGATAAATTTGCTTCCTTACCTGTTTTTTTGAGCAAGTTAATTTTCGACATATGCAACCGCTGTATTCTGTTAAAATCTACCACGCTCTTAAGTTCTCCAAACGGAAAAGCTTGTTTGTTTGACTGTAGATATCTACGAAAAAGTATCTTTCACTCCGATCAAGTGAGAGCAAAAACTTAAATTCGGTTGATGTCTAATGGATAATTAGGCTGTTGATGGCTGTTGCCAAATTACTTGTTCGACTGGTAAAAGTCTGCGACAGGCAAAAAATAAAAATTGCTCCCGGCAGTGAATTATCGCCGATCGGAATTTTACAGGCAGAAAATTCTGTCTGATGCGTTTTGCCTGTGAGTAGTCCAAAGCTGATATTGTCTATTGACAATGCACCCGATTCCTCAGCTTTGGGGTTTTGCTGTCAGCAATGCGACGATTGCTTGACGGTTTTTGTTGAGCATCCGACGACTTCACACCACAGAATGTCACAAATGCGAGAGCCGATCGAACTTTTGCACCCTGGCGATCAACTTTTGGCATCGCTGCCCCGCAAAGACAAGTCTGAGGCGAAGGCTTGTAAGTTGAGTATAACTTTTTATGACTTACCAAAAGAAACCCGGTTCCTGGGAGTCAACTGTTGGCACAGGGCGAGTTCTCTGGTGCGGCGGTAAATTCGATCGCTGCTGCTAACTTGCCATTTCTACCCAAAGCTCGATCGGCCAATTCGACAATCCAGCGATTCGGTCGGGCTTGGGGTCTGGCTGCGAGCACCAAGGCCCAAGCTTCCCGTTCTTTCCCCCGGCCCAAAACCGCAGCACAAACAGTCAAAGCTGTGGCTGTTGAACGGCTGATGCCGCTTTGGCAGCAGACGAGCAAACTGCCCTGGCGCGCCGACATTTTCAGGGCGAAGTCAATAATTTGGAGTACGTCATCAAGTGTAGGCAAAACCTGATCGGGGTCGTCAACGGGGGTTTCGAGGTCATTAAACGATCGCCGCAATCGGTTCGGGACTTTGTGAAAAATTTTGGGATCGGGTACGCCCGGAGTGCCGATCAAGATCAGGTATTGGAGATCGCGGCCAGCAGCGCGATCGAAAATGTATTCGCTGGCTTCTGCTTCCGAAGCAATCAGGATTTTCGGCAATTTTTCACCCGACAAATCTGCGGCAGCTTCAAGTTCAAAATCAACTGTTTTTGCCATTGTGCTGACATCCGGCAAGTATTGGGCAGCCAGGGCGCGAATGTCACCAAATTCGCGGTTTAAAGCTGCTTCCAGAGCCAAAATAGCAGCCGTCGAGCCAATTTGACCGAGAGATTTAACAGCCTTTTGGCGCACTCCAGAAGTTTCGTCCCCTAGCAGCCCCACCAAACCTGCTACAGCCTCCTCTGTCCCAATTTGCCCCCAAGCAGCCGCAACTCTCCACCGAACATAGGATTCGCTGTCGCCTCGGGCGATCGCCAGTCCCGTGTCCACCATCTTTTGCAAGCTAGCATCTCCCGTTGTATTGATGTTCCCGAGGGCAACAGCCGCCCTGCCGCGCACGAAAATGTCTCGATCCGAGAGCGATCGCATTACCGCCACCGCAGCCACCTCGCTGCTGATTTCCCCCAAGGCCGAAACTGCACTACCGCGCACGTCTGAGTCATCGTGGTTGAGGGCTTGTAGCAATCCCGCCACAGCCGTTTCCGTGCCGATTTGTCCCAAAGCCTCGGCGGCCCTCAAAGAAACTGCATAGGAGTCGGGATCGTGCAGCAATTCTACCAAGCGCGGTACTGCCGATCGATCGCGCATTTTCCCCAAAGCCGCCGCCGCCCTAGCGCGAACGATATGATTTTCGTCTCTGAGGGCGTTCAGCAGCCCGGGAACCACCTCCTTGACGCCGATTTTTCCGCAGTTAACCGCCGCCCGCCAGCGCACCTCGGAGTCTTCGTGTTTGAGGGCTTTGAGCAGTGCGGGGACTGCTGTTTTCGGGTTAATTTTGCCCAAGGCCCAAACAGCCCAGGCGCGCACCCCGGAGGATTTGTGGTTGAGGGCTTTGAGCAGTGCGGTGGCTGCTGGTTTCGAGTCAATTTCTCCTAGGGCCCAAGCCGCCCAAGCTTGTACTTGGGAATCTTCCGATTCGAGCGATCGAGCTAATTCAATTACTGCGACTTCGGAACCTATTTTGCCGATCGCCCGAATGCCATCGAGACGCACAGCAGTATCTTTATGATTCAATGCTTTGACTAACATCGGAATTGCCATATCGGAAGAAGTTAGCGCCAGCAGTTGAATTTTGAGCAGTGGCGAAGTTTTGATTTTTCCGATTAATCTTATAGTTGCTTTTTGAAATTCTGGCTTTACCGTTCCTGCTAGCTTCGAGCCAAGTTTTAGATTTACTTTTAGGGCTAATTTTACAGCGCGCAAAGCCAGACTTTGCTGTTCTACTTGCGGCAAAAGTTCTGCCAAGGTGTGCATCCCTTGTTTTTGTTTCAAATATTTTTGGTTGAATTGAGCATCGCTGAGCTCGGGTAGCTGTTGGATGAGGGTTGCTGCTGAGTTCATTGATTTGTCCTAATATTTTGGCGATCGCGTGAGATTGCTCTTTTAAATTCGCTGTCTTAAAAAAATACGGCCGCGCCTACAAAACTCAACTTCTCAAAAAAACCTGCACCGCTGATTCTAAAATATGCCCGATTCCAGTATTTTTGCAACTCTCCAATGATTGATTATCTGTTTTTTTTGGGCGATCGGCTTGACAATTAGTAGCGCTTGCTGCTTGGCATCGCTGCGCTTTTAACGAGCACAGCTCTGCTAGGTAATTTTATACTCACCTAGCGGCACCATTATCGGCAACAGGCAAGATGCCTGTTGCTGACAGCTTATTGAGAGTTCTAACATTTTATTTTATATCAAGTTAGCTCCAAAGACCGATCGGCTCCGCCGAACAGAGAGAGCCAAAAACAGCCCGATTCCCAGACTGTCTCTCAGCGAGCATAGGGCCCATTTTTCAACACCTCAGCCAAAGCGTTATCGTTATCTCGCAAACCTTCGTAAAAAAACAGGACTTCTCCTGGAATGCCACGAGAGCGATTGTAAGCAATTACTTGCAACAACAGCTCAGGATTCATGCTATAATTACCACCTCGATTTGCCAACAAAATACCGGGCGACACGCAGTCCAGTCGATCGCCCTTAAGCTGTTCTCCAATTAGTCGATCGACCAATTGTTTGTAAGCGTTAAAATCGCGGCGGTAAAACTGCGGGTGAAGCAGATCGACCAACTTTTTGTCAACCCAAGCTTGAGAATCTTGCAAATATTCCACCAATCCCCATTCATAAGGACTCGGCGACATCGACAACAACAAATCAGGATTAATCGCTTTCAATTCTCGGTGCAAACGAGCCACAAACTCAGTAATAATATCAGCGCGCCAGTGCAGCCAATGTCGCTCTCTACACTGCGACGGCGGTTCTCTACCGCACTCTGCTCGGTAGCGTTTAACCGTTTTTTCGTCGTAACCGCCTTCTACCGGAAGCGCAATGCGATCGTCTCCTTGAACGCCATTTACCGGATAATTCTGAGCAACTTCCAGCATCAAACCCAACAAAAAGTCTTGCACTTCTGCGTCTAGAGAATTCAGCCATTCAAAATTATTTTTCTTAAGTAAATTGCCGCTGCAATCGCGCGCCGCCCACTCAGGTTTTTTCGCCAGCAAATGGCCGCCGTTGAGATTGTAAGAACTCACAAATCCGTATTCAAACCAAGGAATTACTTTTAAACCAACTCTATGAGCCTCAACAATTAATTCTGCTAAGGGGTCGCGTCCTTGATAGCGCGAGTCAATTTCCGTCCCAAATTGTTCGCGCATAATTTGAGAACGATAAGCGGTAAAACCCCGGTTCCAGACTACAGGAAAAACTGTATTAAATCCCGTATCGGCGAGAAAGTCCATTGCGTCAGTAATCCGCTGTTTTGAGGTGAGAACTTTGCAGTCGGTGCTGGGTATCCAAACACCACGAATTCCTGTGTTATGAGGCGCAAATGATTCGGGAAGCGTTATTTTACTTCTAGCTTCAACTGAAACAGAACCTTGCTGTTTTAGTAAAGATTTGAAACTGCGAATAGCTGACTGAAATGGATCTAAAAATGGCATTTAGTGACATTAGGTATCAATATTAGCAACGGGCTAGAAGCCCGTTCCACAAACAATAAAATTTCTTGTGGGGCGTTGCTACTAGCCCGCCCCGGAAATTTTACTATCTCGCTACGGCTGACAACTGCTGGCTCAAAGCTGATTTCAACAGTTCCACCTTATCAGTTTGCTCCCAAGGCAACTCTAAATCAGTGCGTCCAAAGTGACCGTAAGCTGCCACATCTTGATAGAAACGGCCGCCTCTTTCCGCAGGCAAATTTTGCAAGTTAAATGCCTGAATGATGCCCGCTGGACGTAGCTCAAAATGCTGCTTCACAACTTCTAAAAGGCGATCGTCATCAACTTTCCCAGTGCCAAAAGTTTCGATCATCATGCTGACTGGCCGCGCCACGCCGATCGCATAACTCAACTGCACTTCGCACTTTTCGGCCAAACCCGCCGCCACGATGTTTTTAGCAACGTAGCGACAAGCATAAGCTGCGCTGCGATCGACCTTCGTGGGGTCTTTTCCAGAAAAAGCGCCGCCGCCGTGACGGGAATAACCGCCGTAGGTATCCACAATAATTTTGCGGCCCGTCAAACCAGAATCTCCTTGAGGCCCGCCGACCACAAATTTGCCTGTGGGGTTGACAAGGAAGCGAGTTTCTGCATTGGGTTTGATCGCAATATCGGCAAACACGGGTTCGACAACAGCAGTCCAAAGGTCTGCTTTAATTTTGGCCTGAACTGCGGCAGTGTCAACGATGTCACCGATCGCCTCAGTGTGCTGCGTAGAAATTAAGATCGTATCAATCCCAACAGGTTTCCCGTCCTCGTAAGCAATCGTAACTTGGCTTTTGCCGTCGGGACGCAGGTAAGGCAATTGACCAGTTTTGCGGACTGCGGCCAGTTGACGGCAAATCCGGTGCGCTAAACTAATCGGGAGCGGCATCAATTCCGGCGTTTCGTTGCAAGCAAAGCCGAACATTAAACCTTGATCGCCAGCTCCAATAGCGTCCAATTCCTCTTCACTAGATTGTTCCCGACTTTCGTGGGCTGTATTCACCCCTTGAGCAATATCGGGAGACTGAGTATCCAGAGCCACCAACACCGAGCAGCTATTGGCAGAAAAGCCGTTGTCAGCGTGGACGTAACCAATGTCGGCTATTTTTTTCCGCGCTAATTCTATGTAATTTACCTGAGCTTTAGTGGTAATTTCTCCCGTCAGCAGCATCAAGCCCGTGTTGACGACAACTTCGGCGGCGACGCGACTTTTAGGGTCTTCGGTCAGCAAGGCATCCAAGATCGTATCTGAAATTTGATCGCAGATTTTATCGGGATGGCCTTCAGTGACGGATTCAGAGGTAAACAGGTAGCGGCGTGACAATGATTGCTCCTCCTATAATTGGGGTTTCTCTTGTGCGACATCGACCACAGACGACTAATTTTTCAGGTAGAGGCGCAGAATCATCGCGTCTGGGCCGCCGTCGAATTTTTGTCGGTTCGGTCTAGTTGAAGCAGGTTTGAGATTGGGTAAAGTGAAACCACTATAGCAAAGTCAGTCGTGGGAAGTCCTGAAAAACTTACATTTTGTTGGATTCTCGATCGGGCTTTGATACCGATCCTCTACAGCCATAACGTTGAAAGGTAAGATAGAGTCAGGGTATCGCCTCGCGGAAGTATCATGGCAGGAATCGAAAAATCACCAAACTTAATCCAAACGGTTGCACACCTGGAATTTCCCGGCGGCCCAATACCGCTTGACTCTCGATTTTATATCGATCGATCTCCCGCCGAAGCCCGAGCTTGCGCAGAAATTAGCAAGCCAGGGAGCTTAATTCGCATTAAATCTCCTAGAAAAATGGGCAAAAGTTCTCTGATGCTGCGGATAATTGACGCGGCGGTCGATCGCCGATACCGCACAGTAACTGTAGACTTTCAACAAGCGGATGAAGCCGTTTTTGCAAGTTTAGATAAATTTTTGCGCTGGCTTTGTGTGAATGTCGCTCGACAACTCAAACTCGAACCAAATCTCGATGAATTCTGGGATGAAGATATGGGCAGCAAGGTAAGCTGCTCTCTTTACTTTGAAAACTATTTGCTCGAACAAATTGACAGCCCCGTTGTCTTGGTACTGAACGAAGTAAACCGAGTATTTGAACGCGCCAAGATTGCTCAAGAATTTCTGCCACTGCTCCGTTTTTGGTACGAACAAGCTCGCGCTAGCGAAATTTGGCAAAAACTCCGTATCGTCGTCATTCACTCAACAGAAATTTATATTGCTTTGAGCCTCAATCAATCTCCATTTAATGTCGGACTGCCGATTAAACTCTCAGAATTTACTGCCGAACAAGTCCAAGATTTGGCAAACAGGCACGGATTGAACTGGAGCGATAGCTATCCGATCGAGCAATTAATGAAAATGGTAGGCGGGCATCCTTATTTAGTACATTTAGCGCTCTATCACCTGGCTATTTTGCAGCAAAATTGCCTGGTTGCGGATCTGCCTGGGGAGGAATTGGGGCGAGCCCAGTTGCAGGAACTGTTAAAAGCCGCTCCTACTCAAAGTGGTATTTATAGCGACTATTTGCGCAATCAGTCGATCGCCATTCAACAGCAGCCGGAACTAGCCTCGGCATTCCAACAAGTTCTCAATGCAAAAAATAGCATTCACCTCGAACCTTTGATGGCTTATCAGTTAGACAGCATGGGACTTGTCAAATTAGACGGAAATAACTGTAGCTTGTCTTGCGAATTATATCGCCTATATTTTCAAGAACAAAATTTGTGTGAGGACAATTTCTCGGCTGTTGTTTTTGAGGAGTTGCAGCAAGAAAATGAACGGCTGCAAGGTTTGGTGAATGTGGACGAACTTACTCAAATTGGCAATAGGCGACATTTTGACAGTTGCTTGCGAGCGGAATGGAAACACATGGCTCGCGACGCATCTCCCATATCTTTAATTTTGTGCGACATCGATTATTTCAAAATTTATAATGATACCTACGGACATCAAGCTGGAGATAATTGTTTGCGATCGGTAGCTCAGGCAATTCGCCGATCGCTCCAGCGTCCTGCTGATGTAGCCGCTCGCTACGGTGGCGAGGAATTTGCGGTGATTTTACCTCAAACTGATACGGCGGGCGCTCTGCTTATTGGCGAATACATTAGATCGAAAGTTAAAGCTTTAAATATTGTTTTTAACCCGGAGACTGTTGACTGTCTGCCTAATTCTGTGGTAACGATTAGTTTGGGAATTGCTAGCGTGGTTCCGGGCCCAGAAAATGATGCAGCAACGCTGGTACTGGCGGCGGATGAGGCTCTTTATGACTCAAAAAGGCATGGGCGCGATCGGCTGACTATGAGTACGCTCTTAAATTTTCGATTTGCTGCTGTTAATTAGATCCAGGTAATTATATCCCACATTCCGGCTGCACCGGAATGACAAGCGAGGAAACGGCAGTGCCGTTTCCCTACCGTAATTAATCGTAGGGACACGGCACTGCCGTGTCCTTATTTCGGGTAATATTAATTCCGATGTTTGATTTGATATTAATAGCGTGGGATAGTTCGATCGACCACCATTGAGTAAGCATCGATGCCACCAACGATATTTTTAACGTTGGTAAATCCTCGATCGGACAACCAGTGACACATTTGAGCCGATCGCACTCCGTGATGGCACAGAACTAGGGTTTCTGCGTCACGATTTAGCCGATCGTCAATTTCACCAGACCATTCGGCAAACTCGCTCAGCGGAAAAGCTACAAATCCCGGCAGCGCCGAGAGTTCAATTTCGTAAGGTTCTCGCACATCCACAAGCTGCAATTTTTCAGCATTAGTTTCTGCTAATCGGCGACCTAATTCTTCAACTGTAATTTGAGCAAAAATTTCTGACATTTGATTATAAAAAAGAAGCGATTAGTCATCAGTCATTAGTCATTAGTTAACAGTTAACAGTTATTAGTTATGAATCAGTCAACCGTCAACAGTCAACAGTCAACCGTCAACTGTCAACAGTTAACAGCGATTAATTGAGCCGAGAAGGCGGTGCAATTAGCTCCGCAGGAGGCGTCGGTGCAGGACGCTCGTCTAGGCTCACTTTGTCCCTCGGATCGAGACAAGTGGAGATTAACCTGTCAGTGGGAAAGTCAAGTTTGCCGCTGAGTCCGACTACGCATTCAGCAAACTGTTGTGGTAATAAACTGCGGCGGCATCCATCAAGGACTAACAGGGGAGCCGCAGGTTGAGTTCGAGTTTTGCTGTTGATATTCACTACGCAATTCGCCAATTCGACGGGACGCCTCACCCGCCGACAGCTAGAGAGTGCTTCGACACCAGAAATATTTGTTTTGCGGTTGATTTGGAGGGCGCATTTCGATATGTCGCGGGGGTGGAGCGCGTCAGCACAAGCTGCTGCGGCTGCTTCGGCCCCGACTCCGGCTTCGATTAGTTCCACAGCGCAGACGCGGTAGACATTTCTAGAGCGAGGGAATCGAATTGTGATGGCTGATGCTGGCGAGATTGGCACTGCACTCGCTAATAAACCGAGTGCTGCTAGCTGTGTGCCGAGAGTCAAGATCCAGCGCGCGGTTGGGCTTGACCCTGTTGCTGCTGGCTTTGGGGAAGAAGTGCGAGGAAATTTGCGGTTGTGCATGGCTGATGAAAGTTGTGAGTTTTTTGGCTGGTTCGGACGATCGAGCGATCGGCTTTTGCTTCAGAATTTACCGCAGATTACGGATCGCGTTGCGGTCGATCGATTTTTTTATTATGTTTGTTTAAATTTTGACCATCACAACCATATAATATAGAGTCTGCATAAATATTGCATACAGAAGTTAGAGAGGAAAATAAATGTCTCGATATCGAGGCCCCCGATTAAGAATCGTCCGTCGCCTGAAAGAGTTGCCGGGTCTAACCCGCAAAACTCCCAGACGGGATTATCCGCCTGGGCAGCATGGACAAAACCGCAAAAAGCTCTCTGAGTACGCGGTTCGCTTACAAGAGAAGCAAAAACTCCGTTTCAATTACGGTGTGACGGAACGCCAACTGCTCCGTTATGTCCGCAAAGCTCGCCGTGTCACCGGCTCCACAGGTCAAGTGTTACTGCAATTCTTGGAAATGCGCTTGGACAATACTGTGTTTCGGATGGGAATGGCTCCAACCATTCCGTCCGCTAGACAATTGGTAAATCACGGTCACATAACTGTCAATGACCGTGAAGTCAATATCGCCAGCTATCAGTGCAAGCCTGGTGAAGTGATTTCTGTAAAAAATAAAGAACGCTCTCGCACAATGGTTGAGGCTAATCTCAAAGATCCAGGCTTGGCTAACTTGCCCAGTCACTTGGAATTTGATAAGCAAAAACTGGTTGGCAAAGTTAACGGCATTATTGAACGTGAGTGGATTGCTCTTCAGATTAACGAACTGCTAGTTGTGGAATACTACTCGCGGCAAGCTTAATCTATTTGCGATCGGTCTTTGGTCATTAGTCATCAGTCAGTTGGTATAGCGATCCTAAATCATTTGCATAATTCTTGTAGGGGCAATCCCCCCGTGGTTGCCCAATCCCTCGGAGGGCGGGCACGGGGGCACCGCCCCTACATATCTGCATGAATGATTTAGGATTGCTATAGCAAGTAATTAATAATTGGGGATAAACCCAGTTATTAGTTAATTGTTACTCAAGAATCAGATTAACTTTTTCTTCCCAAGCAGCTATGCTGAAGAATCAAAAAAAGCTTTTCAACGGTCAATAATTAACTTTTAACGGTTAGTCGTTGGCCGTTAATCGTTGAAGTTGTGAAAATACAAAAGTCGGGACGATCGACCTTAGTGACAAACTACGCGGTTCTCGCACCAAAATCAAAGGCAGCAAGCCCACCAGTCGCACAGCACCCGAAAGGGCAAACAGTCCCTCCAAACTCATGCCCGGAAGTTCGGCAAGAAAGCCGCCGGCGGTAGTCCCCAAAGCCCCAGCTACTCCCGAAACCGCTGCGGCGATCGCAAAATAACTCGAAGGTTGCTCGATCGGCGCTATCTCCATTTGAATATTATTCGTACACAGGGCGATCGCCCCTAAAGTCGTTCCTCCCAGCAAGTGCAGCAGCGGCAGCCACACCCACACCGCAAACGGGTAATTGCCCGTACCTAACCACAGCAAAGGCGTTACAGCTACTACCAGCCCAACAGCAATTAGCAAGGGGCGATTTCCCCAGCGATCGGCCAACTTGCCCCAAAACATCAGCAGCAGCAGATTTGCCCCGGAACTCAAGCTGCTGTAAATCGTTACCAAACTCACATCCAAGCTTAAATCTTTCAGCAGGTAGATATTAAAAAAAGGCGCGCTGAGATTAACTGCAAATGTCCACACGCTAAAGTAAAGAAGAAAGATTAAGAAATTAGAATCTTTCAGCACAGAAGGTACAAAATCTGTTATTTGCTTTGTTTTTTTCTCTGTCAGTCGATCGCCAGGAGCATCTTTTTTGTATGCCTGTGGATTCACATCCACCATCAAGAATTGATACCCCAAACTAATTATTCCGGCCAAAAAACCCACCAATAAAACCACACCGTAGCCCAAAATTGGATCTGTGCCCCAAGCTGACACGAATAGCCCCATCAACGGCACTCCCAGCAATGTCACTAAGCTGATCGCACTGTTGCGATAGCCAAAATAGCGTCCCCGCAAGCGGTGAGGAACTACCGCAGCCATCCAACTAAACCAATTAGAATTGGCAAAAGCTCCCAGCACGTTAGCTGCTACGACTGTTACCAGCGTCCATTGCAGCAGTTGCTGGGGGTCTGCGTGCTGGGAGCCCCAAACAATTGTCACCGCGAGAACCAGCCACAGCAGACGGGACACGCCGAATATCCCTAGGTTGTACCAGTGGCGGCTGGTTGTGCGGTCTGCGATGTAGGCTCCTAATGGTTGCAGGAGGTTTACCACCATCGGAATAGCCGAAAATATACCTATTTCCACGCTGCTCGCACCGAGTTGCAGCAAGAAGTTGCCCAGGAGGACGCCGCCGGTCGCCGACTCGAAGACAGTGGCAAAAACTCCGTCTATAGTTGAGGCTTTGAGGGTCGATCGAACGTCTTGTTTAGAAATTTTGAGAGCTGTTTTTGGAGGTAGAACAAGCTGAGATATCTTCTTGTCTAGTATTTCAGCAGTTTGAAGAGATAGCGGTTTGTTTAATTCTGCAACTGGCTCAACCATAGTCAGATAATTGGAGATTTGAGATTGGAGGTTGGAGATTTGAGAATTGCAAAATCCTTATTTTGTTAGTCCTGGCCGCACGGGGGCCGTTGAAACCGGGTTTTTTACCTTGGGTGCGGGCTGCGACGCAGCAGACGCGTAAAAAAGCCGATTTTTCCGAGTCGGAGTGCGATCGCGAACTGTTTGTATCGATTTGGGGCTTGCTGGCAATTAAATTATTTTTCATACACAGGTGTCGATAAAATTAAATTTTTCTGCTAAGAATTGCTGAGCTATCTTTTTAAGATAAAACCAGCCCCGCTTTCAAGATGTTAGCTTGAAAGCTAGACTGGCACTTCCGGGTAATTACAGTCAGTATAGATGACAAACCATCGCTAGGGCATCGACCGCTTGGAGGATATAAATTTATTCATAGTGAAAACCTAGACTTTAGCGCTTAACCAGGAAGCGATCGCAGCATTTCGCCTGCCAAAAATTCCTCGAATTCCCCCTGAAACAAGTCGCCCCAAGGGCCAAAGCAAATTTCGCGCGAGATCCTCCACTCCGCTCTCAAACCTTTACGGCTATCCCTATCTATAGAATCAAAGACGATCAACTTGCCGAGTATAGCTGCTAACTCCAGCCCTCGGGCCAGCGTCGCAATTCCCTCTGGGGCGACAGCATCCACTTGCTGCATATCCACGACAACTCCAAGGGCTGCCCTTTCCAAAGCTTGCTCCAAATTAATTTGGAAATCTAAGACAGCGATGCCACCGAGACAGCCCTTGGGTTGCAAAACAATGGTGTTGGATGCGGTGGTTTCATGGAGTTGAGCGGTTGAACCAGAAACAACTGTCGGCATCACGGTAGTGGCAGTATTCATCTTTCTTCCCCCTGGGAGACGTTTACCATAGCTGCACTCAATTTGTACTTAATTCCTGGAATCAGATTGTCAGTGCAAGCGCTCGCGAGCGAGATTCGGGGTTTTGTGTGAAAATCCTCCGCGCATATCCGTAAGGCTTCGGAGTCGGTTATTGGCCGTACCTCAAAAAATTGTTCCTTCCTTCAAGGTAACTGATAGAGCAAAAATATTACTTGACAAAAATCACGCCAACTGGTCACAATAGCAAACCCTAGAATTAAGCTTAAATGTTTGAGGGGTATCACAGAAGAGTGCGTGATGTCGATCGCCAGCAAATTTACGAATTTCTGCATTTAATCGTGACAAAAACTCAACCTTTATCTGGGTATACACTGCCAGTATTTGCCTGTGCAGCGGCACTTGCGGCTCTGCGATGCTGCCGCGCAGGTATTCAGTCTGTAGATACCGTATCAGTAGATTTACTAGAACCAGCAATCACCGCAGAAATCCCGATCGAACAAGTGTCTGTACTGAAAACTGGTACGGCTTTAGCCATCACTCGCTCCGATCCCGGGGACAACCTCGATCTGACTCGCAATACCCCCGTTTGGGCCATGGTGGAATTGGGGAAATGGGGAGAAGGGGAGAATGGGAAAGAGGGAGAGGGGGAGCAGATTGTGATTCTCGGCGGCGAGGGAATTGGGCGTCACGCAGTTGGTGGAGGAGCGGCGATCTATGATTATGCGATGCGACTGCTGCTGGCGAATCTGGGGCGAGAACTCGAACCGTCCGAAAAAATTACTGTCACCCTGATTCTGCCCTTGGGACGCCAACTGGCAGCCCGCACTTCTAACGAAGCTTTCGGCGTTGTAGAAGGACTTTCGCTGCTGGGTACAACTGGGATTTCTCAACCTCTGAGCGCCCCGGGACAGTTGGAAATTTACCGCGAACAACTGCAACAAAAATCCGAAGTGTTTGACACTTTAGTGTTCTGCATCGGCGAAAACGGTTTGGATTTGGCGCGGCAACTGGGCATCAATCCTTCTAGGCTGGTGAAAACCGCTAACTGGCTGGGCCCGCTGCTGGTAGAGGCAGGATTTCAGGGCGTGCGATCGATCTTGCTGTTTGGCTATCACGGCAAACTGATGAAATTGGCGGCGGGGATTTTTCACACTCACCACCACCTCGCTGACGGGCGCAGGGAAATTCTCACAGCTTACTGTGCTAAAGCTGGAATGCCCGCTGATGCGTGTTCCGCAGTTTTTGCCGCCGCGACAGCCGAAGATGCTCTCGGGCAACTGCGGGCAATGGAAGCGGAAACTGGCAGCAATTGGGTCGATCGAATTTACGGCGACATTGCCTTACAAATAGACTTGCGGTCATCGGATTGCATTTTTACTCACAGCAACCGCAGAATTCCGGTGGGTTCAGTGATGTTCGGGCGCGATCGCAAAATTATTGTTAAAAGTGAAATAGGTGATACACTTTTGACTCAAATTTGTTAATGTAGTGTGAATATCCCTGAATTCTGTTTAAATATCGCTCAGGGATAATATTTAACAAGTAATAATTCTCAGTCCCTAGACCTTAATTATACTCTTGTTGCTTCTGGACGCAGTTTCAGACGCAAAAGTTCAATTAATTAGGTAAGGCTATAAGTAAATGTATGCTTGTCGCAGCCCCGATTAATTAACTAAAATTGCGGACAGCAATCTAGTAAAAATAAGATTTATTCCTAGCGAATAATGTTCGCTCGTCTTCATTATTCTTGCACCGAGGCGGCGACAAATACCTCTGTTACGTTCTGCCCAATTAGCAATTAGCAACTACGCAATAACCGTGACTACTCAAATAGAAACTGAATCCGACCTCACAAACTCTTCCCTGGGGCCAAAAAACCGCCAGATAATCGTGATTCTCGACTTCGGTTCGCAATATTCCGAACTGATTGCTCGCCGCATTCGCGAAACTCAAGTATATTCAGAAGTTATTTCTTACCGCACTACCGCAGAACAGTTAAAAGCGATTAATCCTAAAGGAATTATTCTGTCAGGAGGGCCGAGTTCTGTATACGATGAAAAAGCTCCCCAATGCGACCCAGAAATTTGGAATTTGGGAATACCCGTACTCGGAGTGTGTTACGGGATGCAGTTGATGGTAAAGCAGCTCGGCGGGACAGTTGAGCGAGCTAAATTAGCAGAATACGGTAAGGCATCGCTATCTATTGATGACCCTACAGATTTGCTGACAAATGTCGAAGATGGGACGACAATGTGGATGAGCCACGGAGACTCCTGTACTCAGTTGCCACTAGGCTTTGAAATCCTAGCTCATACGGACAATACTCCGTCTGCGGCAGTTGCTCACCACGATCAAAAGCTCTACGGAGTTCAGTTCCATCCAGAAGTCGTCCATTCGATCGGCGGAATAGCTTTAATTCGCAATTTTGTTTACCACATTTGCGAGTGCGAACCAACTTGGACGACAGCTACTTTTGTGGATGAATCTATTCGCGAAATTCGCTCGCAAGTAGGAGAAAAACGAGTTTTGCTGGCTCTATCCGGTGGCGTGGATTCTTCAACTTTGGCTTTTTTGCTACATAAGGCGATCGGCGACAAACTTACCTGTATGTTTATCGACCAAGGGTTTATGCGCAAGCACGAACCGGAACGGTTGGTGAAGTTATTTAAAGAGGAATTTCACATTGATGTTGAGTATGTTAATGCTCGCGAACGCTTTTTAGCTCAGATTGAAGGGATTACCGATCCTGAAGTAAAACGCAAGCGGATAGGACACGAATTTATCAATGTATTTGAAGAAGAATCGAAGCGTCTCGGCCCCTTCGACTACCTCGCCCAAGGGACTCTTTATCCTGATGTGATTGAGTCGGCTGACACGAATGCAGACCCGAAAGATGGCGATCGAGTTGCTGTTAAAATCAAAAGCCATCACAACGTCGGCGGTTTGCCGAAAGATTTGCGATTTAAGCTAATTGAACCGCTGCGCAAACTGTTTAAAGACGAAGTGCGAAAAGTCGGAAGATCGATCGGGCTACCGGAAGAAATCGTCAACCGCCAACCTTTTCCAGGCCCGGGTTTGGCGATTCGGATTATTGGAGAAGTTACCTCCGAGAGATTGAATATTTTGCGGGATGCTGATTTTGTGGTGCGCCAAGAAATCAACCGCCACGGATTGTATAACGAATTGTGGCAAGCTTTTGCAGTTTTGTTGCCTATTCGCAGTGTAGGCGTGATGGGCGATCAACGCACCTATGCTTACCCGATCGTCTTGCGGTTTATTACCAGTGAGGATGGGATGACGGCTGACTGGGCGCGGGTTCCTTACGATTTGTTGGAACTAATCTCGAATCGGATTGTGAATGAGGTTAAGGGGGTGAACCGGGTGGTTTACGATATTACTTCTAAGCCGCCGGGTACGATCGAGTGGGAGTAATATTTGGTTCCGCGATGTGCCGGTGCCGATAAGTTGAAACCTCTCGCCTGCACGGACTGAGGGATTGTAGGGTTAATCTATTTGAATGCACATTCAATCTGTAGGGACACAGCACTGCTGTGTCCTTATCGATATCTGTAGGGATACAGCAGTGCTGTGTCCTTTGGGAGATCGTGTTTAAGTGCGATCGGCATTTTCAGCATCCAGCAGTAATTCGCACTGTTGAAACACGTAATTAATTGCAGCAAAAAGTTTATCTAATTCTTGAATCGTATAAAACGTTTGATTGCGAGTAAAAACATTCTCTTTAAGTTTAGCAAATTGCCAAACTCCTCCATTAGAAGCAATTCCAAATACCTCTTGTGCTGGTTTTTCATTCAGCTTTTGTGCAGTAATCATCTCCACCATACACTGCGCCCATCCCGCCTCAAAATTATCCAATTTTGCTTCAACTAACAAAAAGTAAGGTTTGTCAAACACAACATTTCCCAACGGAGACTTTTGAGCAAGTATATACTCAGGAAAACCGGACATCTTTTCGTCGTAGTTGAGTGACTTGTGACTCCATATAATAAATTTTTTGGAGTAGCGCTTCCAAACTTCCTTTAAAACAGGATAAATCAGATTTTCGCAAATAGCATATTCCGAACAGTCGGGTGCTCCTTCACGGATGACGAATTCTAAGTCTTCTCGAAAGTAGTCGGGGATAGGGAATTCAGTTTCAACAATAAAGTTAGATTGGGTGTAGGTAATCTGAAATTCTTTGACAACAGTATCGATGGTTTTGTAAGCGCTGAATGGCATAATCACTTACCAGATTGAGGTTGCGTATTGTATTGAGCTGATTTTAGCAGTAAAGTGCGATCGGCTTTAAGTGCGATCGGCCGTTTCAGCATCCAGCAGCAATTCGCACTGTTGAAACACGTAATTAATGGTGGCAAATAGTCGATTTAGGTCATCAATCAAGTAAGACTGTTTGTTTTTAGTAAAACTATTTAACTTCAGCTTGCCAAACTGCCATACTCCACCATTTGATACAATCCCAAAAACATCTTGCTCTGAGTTTGCATTCAGTCCCTGTGCGGCAATCATTTCAGCCAAACACTGAGCCCATCCATTCTCAAAGTTATCTTGTTTCGCTTCAACTAACAGAAAGTAAGGTTGTTCAAAAACAACTTTTCCTAATGAAGAACGTTTAGCTAAAATATATTCAGGAAATCCAGAAAGATATTGGTCATAGGTGAGAGATTGATGACTCCACAAAACAAACCCGCTGTAATAGCGCTTCCAAACTTCTTTGAGAATTGGATAAATCAAATTTTCGCAAATTGCAAATTCCGAATTATCAACCACTCCTTCTCGCATGGTAAATTCCAAATCTTCTCGAAAATAATCAGATACATGAAACTCTGTTTCTACTATAAAATTAGATTCGGTGTAGGTAATCTGAAATTCTTTGAGGACTGAACTAATGGTTTTATAAGCGCTGAAAGGCATAATCACTTACCAAATTTAGGTTACGTATTTTATGGATCTGATTTTAGTATTCTTTACGACAGTGGTATGGGAGCAAAAAGAGCTGGTTCGCGATCGTTTCGCGGAACAAGAGCAATTTGGACATCATAGCCTAACTCATTTGCATATTGCGCCAGAGTTTTCAATTCTATGCGATCGCGTGTTCCCTCAATTTGAGATATCCGCCCGGGACTTTTTTGCACTTCACGCGCCATTTCTCTAACAGTCAATCCGCGATCGCTGCGAATTTTCTGAAGAAGTTCTCCCAAGCTATCTAAAATGAGAAAATATTCCAATTTTTGTTGTAATTCCTCTACCGTTGTTGGTTTGAGATTTTTAGGAGTGTTGGCATCTACCATTGCTTCAGGTTCGGCTAGGATTGCCGCCAATAAATCGCTTACTGTGCCATCAATTTTCGTCATAGCTTTTTACCTTGATTAAATTATACTAACACTTGTAGTCCATTCCGGGCTGCTTGGATGACTTCGGCTGTCCAATTTAGTAAGTAATGCAGCACTAGCAGCATCTTCTGTTTTGCACTCAGCGCGGCATAGAGCAAATTCAGTTTGAGAAATTTGGAAAAAATAAACTCGTGCGCCACCTTCTTCTGCCATAGATTTTAGTTCGTAAATAGGTCCACCTAAATGTTTCTTGTATCTGGAATTCATGCCGTTGGCTTGTAAATCGGTAATCATTTCGATCGCTTTTTTCAAACAGTTATGCTTGCTGAGTTTTGCTAACTCCAGTAAGTCTGTCAGAATTTGGGGTCGTATTCCTGGTGGATCGTTGGGATGGATCGTGTTATAAGTTTTACAGGACATTTGTTTAGCTTAAGCTAAACAGCGCGTTTAGTCAAGGCTAAACACAATTAATTTTAGAGTAGATGATGAACAGTATGGGATTCATCTCACCTAATGGCGATCGCCTTTGATAAGATAGAGTAGTGAAAGAAACGGCTGTATTAAATTGTGCAACAATCTACAATGTTTTAACAAGTTGCTGTTAAGCTCGTTGGGATAAGCGACCAACAACTGAGGTAAAATTAATGATGAAAATTCAAGCGATCGCCTTGGCAACAGTTTGCATTTTACCGCTTTCTTTATCTCTATCATTTGCAGCAAGGGCAGACAAACCAAACCAGCCATGTAAAGCTCGTTTTGATACCAGCAAGGGCACTGACGACGAGGTGAACAACTGTCCGATAACCGTGGGGCAGTTTTCGATTCGGGGAACCTTTTCTAACTCGAAGTGGCAAGCTTCTTTTTCGGCATGGGAACCGGCTTATTACATCCTTTACGTTAAAAATAAGCGAGATGGTAGTAAGATTAATGTAACAGGTTTTGATGTTAAGGGTACGACAAGCAGACCGCAATACCGTTTCACCGATCGCGATCGAGGTATCACCTATATTGTAACTTTCCAATATTCAGACCGGAACACGATCCGATTGGAAATTTATAGAAATAATGTGGCGATCGCCAATGAATTGCTGGTACGGGAATCAGACAAACTGATCGGGGGGCCTTGAGGAAGATTCGAGCGATGTCTTCTGTTTCGGTTGTGGCTGAGGCGAATTAGCCAGCCTCTAACTCTTGTTCAAAGGTAACGCCTTCATACACAAGGTCGATCGCGCATTCAAACTCAATACTTGCTAAGGCGATCGCATCTCCAGCTTCAGACACATAATAAAGCCACATTTTACCTTCACCTCGACGATAAACTTCAACGGTGATTTCTTCTGAATCAACTAAGACGTATTCTTGCAAATTCGGAATCTGGCGATAATATTTGAGCTTTTTTGTGCGATCGTAAGTTGCTGTACCCGGACAAAGAACCTCAATAATAACTTTCGGGTTTTGAATAAAATCGCGAGCTTTCAAGTCATCTGAATCGCAACTGACAACTAAATCTGGATAGAAATAGCGACTATTTTTACGAGCCTGAACTTTCGCATCTGACACATTAACTCGACAGCCTCTCTGACGGACATGAGGTCTTAGTGCAGTATAGAAGTTAAGAGCAATGTCATTATGAGGCAGAGATCCTCCTGTCATAGCAAAAATTTCTCCGTCAATGTATTCATGACGAAATTCCTGCTTGGCTTCCCATTCTAGGTATTCTTCAGCCGTCATTTTTTGATAGTCTTCACGAGTAGCAATCATAATTTGCTCCTTGATGCAATCTATTTCTATTTTAACTGACTATTAATTTCTTGTGATAATGACAATTTTTTGCAAGTGTGTGGGATGCGCGATCGCTTTTGGTAGGATGGATGATGGAAAGGGCGATCAGCTAAAATCATCTCTAGAATATCGAGAGCGATCGTTTCTAACTCGTTGATAATTTCTCCGCTTTGGAATTGGGTAAACGAAGACAAAGAATTGTCATAGTTAAAGGCGTATAGCATTAGTTTTATTTCCGATTAGGCAATACTTCGGACAGTTTTAGATCTAGTCGAGCCTCCGAAACCCTTACTGGCTATATGCTGGACTATTTTTTAAAGGTTTAAGTTCAGCGCTAAGTTTCAGAAAATGCGTAAAAAATGGCAGGGCTTCCTCCGTAAGGCTTACAGGGCCGTTAAAAAACTGTCCGAAGTATTGATTAGGGTTAGTGGGAATTAAAGGGGTTGTAGACGACTGTCCAAGCGTTTGCACCAATAGCGGTAGCAGTCCAAGTGCCCTTCTGGTAAGGTTTGCCCTTTTTCCGAGCGCGGTAGAGAGTTGTAGTGGATACCTCCAACAGTTGTGCGGCTCTATGGGTTGTGCAAGATTGCTCAATTACAGTTGGTTGGGATTGGAGTTTTACCCTTCTCTTTTTGTTAAGGGAGTGGAGGGGAGTAGGTGGCTCGTCTGGGAAAAGGCTGAGTTGAAAGGCTGTCATAAGCTGAACCTTTGAGTGTTAATGATTCAAGCCTATTGGAGTCAACTGGATTTCTCCAGAGCAAAACGGTTCAGAAAAAAGTGAACTGATCTGAACTGGTCAAGAAACTTGATGCTGACTATGCTAGGGATAGTTTTGATTGAGATTTTGCGCCTGTGCTGTTGTCCCGCCGTGGACTCAAGTCCACGGCTCATAGCGAAAGTCCACTCAAGTGGACTGAAGAGCGCTTTTTTGGGTCAGCATTTAGTCCTCTTGCAGAGGACTTTCGCTATGAGCCAGGGGTTTAAACCCCTGGCGGGCTATGCAACTGATGCAAAATTCTCAATTTCATCCACTCTAGTTGTTAGGAATGAGTCAAACTATGGCATCTCGCAGTGTTCGGATTAATGGCGCAGGTTTGGATAAAGTTCGTCAACGGATGGCTGAATTGGAAAAGCCACTAAATCCAGACAAACGGGGCTGGTCTCAAGAAAATCTTGAAGAACAAGCTCATGTGAGTGTCAGTACCATAAAACGCTTTCTTGAAGGTACGCCACGCGATCGCAGTAAAGTCATCTTAATTCTTAAAGCATTAGGATTTGAACCCATAAAATTTATTGCCGAACATGACTCAAACTTGCAGAATTACGAGCTAGAGCCACAGCAAAACATTGCTATTGATTGGCAGCGAGTTTGCCAAGAAATGTTAAATGAACAGCAAGAGGAGCAACGCTTTAGACGGAGAGCGACAGAAATGGGATTTGAAGTTAATGTTTTTGTACCACTAGGATTAATCGAACGGAAACAGCAGCAGCGTCGCAGTGGCAATGTGCCTATGGAACTGTTACATCAATTAGAACCGGAAGTTGTTACCCGAATTTACGAACATGATGAATTCATGACTGACGTTATTGGACAAAACCCTACTGGAAAAAATCAGCATATTGCTATTGTGGGCGAACCAGGAGCAGGAAAGACAACGCTGTTAGATCAAATCGCCACTCACATTCAGGAAAATAATCAAGATTCGCCGATTTGCATTGCGCTGGCAAGCTTGCAAGGAAAGACACTGAAAGACTATATCCTTCAGGAATGGTTGCCAGAAGCTATGGCTCTGGTTTATCCTGATATTGATGTAGAGAAGTCTCACAAAACATCTCTACAGAAACGGTTGCGTCACGGTGGGGTGTGGCTGTTACTCGATGGTGTTGATGAAATGGCTGTAAGGGCGAATAGTTGTTTGTCCTTAGAGGAAATTAGAAACCAGCTTACTGATTGGTTGGGTAATGTGCGGGTTGTTTTGACCTGTCGAACCAATGTTTGGGATGCCCGTCTCAACAATCCCCTCACAGGCTTTGATACTTACAAAACTCAGGAGTTTAAACAAGAGCAAGTAGATGATTTTATTCAGCAGTGGTTTGCTGAAGCCAAAAATATTCAACGGGGACAGGAGTTACAGAAAAAGCTGCAAGAACCGCAAAAAGAACGCATCCGCCAACTCGTAAAAAATCCGCTTCGCTTATCTCTACTGTGTCAAATATTCAGCCAGAATAAGCAAGCCGAATTACCAGAAACAAAAGCCGAACTATATCAACACTTTGTCCGCTATTTCTATGAGTGGAAACCATCCCAATCGGTTATTGATTGGGCAACTCAACCAGGTTTGCAAGAAGAATTACATCAAGCCCTCGGTCGTTTGTCTATAGCAGGATTGGATAGCGATGCTAGATTTCGGTTGCCGCTGAGTTTAATTCAGCAAGAAATGGGCGACAAGCTGTTTAAATTAGCCGGGGATCTCGGTTGGCTGAATTTGGTAGATCGAGAAGCTGCAACAGATGAACCTGTTTACGCATTTTTTCATCCTACATTCCAGGAATATTTTGCATCTTTAGTAATTGATTATCAATTTTTCATGGAGCGCTATCGAATTTTTGAAAATCAATGGCTAGAAGTAGCTATATTATGGTTAGAAAATCCCAAAGCTTCAGCTACTCAAAAAGAACAATTATTAACTAATCGCATGAATTTCAATCAAGATGGCTGTCAAGTAATTTATCAGTTTAAGACTCTACCATTAGACATAGTGTACTACCGCCACTTTAGGGAGGATGAACTGAAAAATGTATTACTCGAATTGATTTTTATGATTGTACGCCATTATTACTTAGATGAAGCTACACAAGCATACAAATTAATACCTTTGTGTTTTGATGAATTAATTATAAATACATTAAAATACTATGCTTCAGAAGAAAGTTGCGAGCTTATAATTAAAAATATCAGAAATAATAGTGCTTTAGAGCCATGCGAAATTTCAGGGCTTTTAAAAGTGTTGTTTAAAATAAACCCTCATTCTAAATACTTAAAAGTATTAGTTATTGATATATTAAAAAATTATAATGATGAAGTTGCTATAGAAGTAGCAATAACAGTTTTAAAAAATGATAGTTTCAAGCAAATTGCTGTGGAACTTTTAGTTAACTTTTTATACCGCGACAATGAACAAAACGAATACAAACATTTTGCTATTGTTGATGCTTTAATCAGACTTAATATTTTTAATAAAGTGGTAATTAATAAATTAATATCATTTCTTAGTAGCCATAATTCTATAATTAAATTGCTATCAATTTTACATTTACAAGAATTAAGTGTAAATCACAATAATACAGTTAACAATCAACAAGTATTAGATGCTTTAATTCAATTTGTAACTCAAAATCTATATAATGACTCAATTCTTCTCATTGTTATTAATATCTTCCAAAAAATTGATATTGATATTTCAAGAGCAACTCGCTTGATTATTGACTTGTTATATAACTCTCAAAATTTAGTGACTATTACAGGTTCACTTCAATATTTGCAACAACGAGGCTTGAATGTAGAAATTATTAATGAATTAATCAATTTAATTATTATTAAGAAAGATGAATCCCATCGTTTACTTATTGTTAAAACTTTAAAAGAGGAAATACTAAAAAATCCCAATATTTTACTAGAGAACAATTCAATTGTTCAAGAATTCATTCAACTTATTGATTATGGAAATATTTTTTGGCATATTGCTATCGAGATTTGTGCTAAAAACGCAGCAATATTTGAGACTTTTAAAACTTTATTACCTTGTGATAAAAAAGATAACTACCTTATTGATACTATAACTACACTCGTACCCAAATATAATAAAAATATAAACGAGCAGTTAATTTCAAACGAAAGTAATAACGCAACTGAAGAGTATGAGTATTTAGAAATCTTTCTTGAAAGGCAATATCTTGAATTTATATCAATAATCAACTATCCCGAAAACTTAAATCATAAAACTTGGAGTGACAATGATTTTGGGGTAATTTTATCTCCTAAATTAATAGATTTAATTGCAAGTTTTAGACCAATCAATATTATTGAAATCACAGATAAATTAATTGAAGTTATAAAAAATCATAATGACAATGAATTAAAATTTAAGTGTATTCACGCAATAAGCTCAATGGGGAAATTCTTAAATAAGTCAATAATTGAAAAAATGGTTGATTTATTGTTTGATTTAAATGATCCTCAGATTCAAATATATATTGAGGCAGGATTCAAACAAATTAATGAAAAAGAACAACTGCAAATGTTAGTTGTTGTTATAAACAATTATTTACAATATGCAAATGCTAATTTGGAAGATAACTCTAATAAGTGGAATTATAAATTAGATGTAATTGCTTATTCAGTGCTGTGGCATTGTGCTAATCACTTGAGTTATACG
>ENA-OFCE01000356-OFCE01000356.1-metagenomes-genome-assembly--contig:-NODE-356-length-31078-cov-6.814202_pt1 | contig 31078 bp, 34 predicted proteins | sample MGYA00153388_OFCE01 | MGnify analysis MGYA00153388 | reverse complement strand
TGCGCTCGTCGCCCAGGATGCGGTCCAGCTCCAGCGGGTGGCCGATGCTTTCGTGGATCTGCAGCGTCATCTGGTCGGGCATCAGGATCACGTCCATGGCGCCGCTGGGGCAGGGCGACGCTCCCACCAGTTCCAACACCTCGCGCGCAACGCGCGGGCCTTCGTCGGTGCGGAAACCAGCCCGCTCCAGCACCTCGATGCCGCCCTGCTGGCAGAAGCCGTTGTACTGGCCGCCGCTGGAGCGCACCTGCGTCACGCCACCGGCATGCGCCGTGGCGGTGACAGAGGGCGTGGTGTATTCCCACTGTTGCTCGGTGTGGCCACCGTCACTGCTGATGTGCAGCTGCTGGCTGCGCACGTTCCACAGCGTGGCGTGGCGGTCGACGATGCGCGCGTCGCCCGCGCCCGCGGCGGCGCACACATCGCGCAGCCAGCCCAGCCGTTCGGGCAGCGTGGTAGTGGTGGCTGAGCGGCCGACCGCGCTGGCGTACCGGCCCCGCGCCGCTGAGCGCGGGACCTGCGCGTGGTCGACCACGTCGCGGCCGGCCCCCGCGCGAGCCAGGGCATGGGCGCGGGCGAAGGCGGCTGCAATGCCGGCCTCGGACAGGTCCGACGTGGCCGCGTAGCCCTGTCCGCCATCGATGACGGTGACCATCGCGCCATCGTCCAGCGCACGGCAGGGGGCCTCGGTGACGTCCTGGCGCACGCTGAGCTGTTCGGATTCTTCGTGTACGCCGCGAACGGCCCAGTGGACGGCGCTACTGGGCAGGCGCGCGGCGGCGAGCCGGGCGCGGGATTCGAGGTGTTCGAGCATGGTGGGCGCTGCGGAATGACGGACAGGCCGGCATTGTGCGCCTGCACTGCGCTGCACTGCGCTGCACTGCACTGCACAGCCGCGTCACGCAAGACCTGCCGGCGAGGGCCCGCAGCCCCGTGACGGCATCGTGGGCGGGATCAACCCGTTGAGGTGGGACGGATCCCCGTATGACGACCCGCAAACTGCCAAACGGTGTGGCCGTGGCCGTGGGCGTGATCGGCACCGTGCATGGCGGGGGGCATGCGGTAGGTGGGGCACCATTGGACCAGGCAGTCCTCGAGCTCGTGGTCTTCACACGGCTTGTTCAGGCTGCCGTTCAAACCGTGCGTGGCCAGCACGCCCGAACTCGGGGCCAGACTGGAGTACGCGACGACAGGGACCGCGGGTCGCGAATTGAGGGCCTCGAAGCGCCGGATGGCCGATGTGGCTGCCAAGCCGTCGAGGATCGGCATCTGCAGGTCCATCAGGATAAGGTCGAAGGGCAATTCACAAACCAGCGACACGGCTTCGGCGCCGTCCACGGCCAGGCACGGCACCAAACCCCGCGATGCCAGCATTTCCGACATCGCCATCAGGTTCACCGGGTTGTCGTCCACCACCAGCACACGGGTTGATCCATGGCAAGGTTCGCTCTGGGCTGCGGCGTCGCTGGGCAAAGTCGTAGACGATGGTTTTGTGTCGGTTGTCCCGACCAGCCAGGACTTGAGAATGCCTAGAAACCCGCTCGGCGCGGTTGATACAGGGGCATGAAAACTGCTCATAAAAAATGCTCCCGAAAACCGGTAGCCGCAGGTTGGCGCCGCCGCGGTGGGCTGTCTGTTCGATGCCGCACGTGGCGAACCGCCTTGGGCTCCACCTCGTGCGCTCCCCCTCGTCCGATCAACCTCCCGCGATCAACGTCCTGCGATCGCCCGGTGCGCCCGCCGGAGCACGAGAACCGCGTTCGTCCCGCCGAACGCGAACGAGTTGGACAGCATCACCTGCGCCGCAACGCCCGCGCGCGCCGTGTTGGGCACGTAGTCCAGGTCGCAGTCGGGGTCGGGCTGCTGCAGGTGCATGGTCGGCAACGCCACCTCGTGCTGCATCGCCAGCAGCGACAGCACGCATTCGAGCGCCCCTGCAGCGCCGAGCAGATGGCCGTGCATCGCCTTGGTGGCGCTGATGGGGATGTGCGCGGCCCGTGCACCGAACACCGCGCGGATCGCCGCGGTCTCGGTGCGGTCGTTGGCCTGGGTGCCGGTGCCGTGGGCATTGATCGCGTCCACCTCTTGCGGCGCGACGCGGGCCGCTTGCAATGCCGCGGCCATGGCTGAGGCCTGCCCTGCCAAGCTGGGCCGCGTGATGTGGCTGGCGTCGTTGGACTGCCCGTAGCCCAGCACTTCGCCCAGGATGTGGGCGCCTCGCGCCACGGCGCGCTCCCAGGGTTCGATGACCAGCATGGCCGCGCCTTCACCGAGCACCATGCCGCTGCGATTCTTCGAGAACGGGCGGCATGACGCCGCCGGGTCCGCCGGGTCCATGGTGGCCACCGTGTGCAGGGCCTCCCAGGCCTTCAGCGAGCCGGGTGACAACGGTGCCTCGGCGCCGCCCGCGATCACCACTTCGAGCTGCCCCGAGGCCACGCGCAGCCAGGCCTCGCCGATGGCCACCGTCGATGACGAGCAGGCGGTGGAGTAGGTCATGTTCGACCCCTGCAGCCCGTGCTCGATGCCGATCCAGGCAGCCGCTGCGTTGTGCATGCCCATCAGGATGGTGTACGGCTTGATGCGGTCGGATCGCTCGCCGTACAGCGTCTGGTAGCCCTCGTCCATCGAATGCGTGCCGCCCATGCCGGTACCGACGAACACGCCGGCGCGCGTGGGATCCAGGCCCGCCAGTGCATCGCCAGAACCTTGGACGGCCTGGTTCGCTGCAATCAGCGCGAACAGGCTGAAGCGGTCCAGCATGCGCGCCTTGCCGGCATCGATGCCGTGCCCCACGCCCTCGTCGATGTGAGCGGTGGCAGCGATGGGCGCTGCCAGCCTGCTGGCGAAGCTCGTTTCCAGCCGACGGACCCCCGAGCGCCCGGCCCGCGCGTTGGCCAAGACCTCAGCCGTGCTGTTGCCCAGAGGCGAGACGACACCGATGCCGCTGACGGCGACTCGCCTCACGTCGCGCGCAGGCCCGGCGAGAGTGGCGCAAGAGGCGCAAGAGGCGCAAGAGGCGCTGCAGGCACCAGTTTCGCAGCCTCGGCAGCCACGAGCCCATCGACATAGCGCACGACGTCGCCCAGGGTGGGCAATGCCATCGGCTCCGAAGGCAGCTTGATCTTGAACGCGTCCTCGACATGCCAGAGCAGTTCGACGGTGCCCAGGGAGTCGATGCCCAGGCTCTCCAACTGCGCATCCAGCGTGAGGCGATCAGGCGGCAGCTTGTGCTCCTCGACCAGGATGGCGCACAGACGTTCGAAGGTGGTGCTCATGTCGATTCCTCTCGGGGTGTGCATCGGGCGGCCTGCAGGGCAAGGCCCGCGCCAGGCCGGTCTTTGGGGTCGGCTTGCGTCTCGGGCCTGCCATTCGGCTGAAGGCAGCGGACCTTCCCGCCCCAGCGCGCGCCCCGTGTCAGCAACCCGGGCCAGATGCCCAGCAGCTTCATCAGCGCTTGCGCGCCGCGCGGCCGCATCGCCACGTGGGCGAAAACGGCGGCCAGACGCAAGCGCGGCGCGAAGGCGTTGCGCCAGGCGGCTGCATAGCGACGCTGCAACCCGGCCTGGGCCGCGGCATCGGGCACGGCCGCGTCACCGAGCGGCCCCAGCAATACCGAGGTCAGCAGCGCGGCAGACTGCAGGGCCATGCTCATGCCCTCGCCCAAGATCGGGTGCGCTTCGCCCGCGGCATTGCCGATCCTGAAGATGTCGTCGCCGGCTTCGAGGTGCACGCCTGGATGCAGCGGCCCCGAACTCAACCAGGGCCCGTCACGCAGCGCCCCCTGCAGCGCGCGCTGCACGCCGGCGCATTCACGCTTTAGCCAATCCTGCAACGCATCGCCAGCACGCAGGCCCGGTGCTGCACTGCGCAGCGCGCTCAGGCGGTCGCGTCGGATGCAGCAGGCGACGGTGGTCGCGCCCGCGTCGGCCACGACCATGCCGCCATAGCCGCCGGCCAGCGCCAGCACGCTGATGGCGCCCTCGGGCACCTGCGAGCCCGTGAAGTTGGCCTTGAACGCGAACAGGTCGGCTGCGCTGCGCGCCAGACGGCGATTCGGGCGGTCCGTGGGCAGGTCTTCCCAGCAGCCGTGCGCGTCGATGACGAGCGTTGCGCGCAGTCGAAGCAGTGCTGCCGACTCCAGCGCCCGAAGCTCGACATACCAGGCCCCGACCGTGCCCAGGATGGCCTGCACGGACCAGGGCTGGAACACGGCAGCACCGGCGGCGCGGGCCTGGTCCAGCAGCATGCCGTCCAGCGTCTCGCGGCCCAGGGCCCGGCCCCAGGGACCGCGGTCGTGGTCGTGGTCCTGGTTGTGGTCTGCAGCCGGCAGGTCGGCCGTGACGGCGCTGTCGCCGTGCAGCAGCGTCACGCGGCGCAACGCTGGCCCCGCGCGGGCATGGAAGGCGTCACCGACGCCCAGCGCCTGCAGCAAGGGCAGGTTGCTGGCGGCTAGGCATTCGCCGCACACCTTGCGCCGCGGGAAGTGTTGGCGCTCGATCAAGGCGACGGACCAGCCGGCGCGAGCGAGCTGAATGGCCGCTGTCGAGCCGGCCAGCCCTGCGCCGACGATGAGCGCGTCGAACGACGTGCGTGGGGCGGCCGTCATCGGGCGGCCCCGCTGCGATGTGCGCTGAAGCAGTGGCTGAACAGCCCTGCGGCGGATTCCCGCAGCTGCCAAACAGCGCCGGCGCGCGGCCAACGCGCGGAGATCTCGTCGCGCCGAAAGCCGGCTTTTACGCTCAGCACCGCGTCTGCGCGGGTCACCGCATTGGCACCGATGGCGCCGACGAAGTGGCTGCCTGCCAGCGCCAGCCACGAGCGGCCCGGCTCGCAGGCATGAAAACGATCGCAGCGCGCGGCCACTGCGGCGAGCAACAGGTCGAGCTGGGCACCCTCGAAGTGGTGCAGGAACAAGCTGGTCGTGATCAAGTCCCAGCGTGGTGGTGGTGGTGGTGGTGGTGGTGGTGGTGGTGGTGGTGGTGATGTTGATGTTGATGTTGATGTTGATGTTGATGTTGATGTTGATGTTGATGTTGTTAGTGGTGACGGCAGTTCTGACGACAGGACATCGGGTCGCGCCGCCCATGCCAGCACATCGGCCACCTGCACCTGCGCGGCCCAACCCAGCTTCGCGAATGCCGCCAGCGTGGCGGGCGTGACGATGTCCTGTCGATCGAGCAGGCTCAGCTGCACGCGCGGCCAGCCGGGGGTGAGCGAGCGTGCGACGCCCAGCAGCAAAGTGCCGTCGCCTGCGCCGAGCTCAAGGATGCGCAGCGGGGCCGCTGCGCGCAGAGGCGACACCAGGGCCCGCCAGCCGCCACGGATGATCGAACGTGTGCCCATCGCACGATGCACGCGCGCGAGGTCGCGTCGCGAGCGCATCGCCTCGGGGTCGTCGGGCGCCAGATGATCCAGCTCCTCTGCGGCGACCACGCGGGCCGGCGTCACTGCACTTCCAGCAAGGCGCCGTGGCAGCTGAAGCCCGCGCCGAATGACGACAGCCACCACCAGCCCGGCGGGGCGCCAGCCTGGAGCGCGGCCTCGAGCACGAAATACACGAAAGCGCTGGACAGGTTGCCGTACTCGCGCAGCATCGCCGCGCTGTAGCGCAGATCGTCGGGCTGAAGTTCGAGCCGTGCTTCGAGCGCCCGCAGCACATCGCGCCCGCCAGCGTGCATGACCCAGGTGCCGATGTCGCCGGGGTGCAGTCCGGCGCGCCCTAGCACGGTGCCGAGCACGCGCTGTGCATAGTCGGCGGCCAGGGCAGGCACGGCGCGGGTCAGGATATTGCGCAGCATGCCATTGCGTTGCTCGAACATCAACGCAGCGCGATGACGCGGCTCCACGAGCGACGTGCTGTCCTTCCACTCTATTCGTCGCCCGGCCGACCCCGCTTGCCGCGCCAGCACGGCGGCGCCAGCGCCATCGCCGAACAGGCAGGCGCTGATGAGCACACCGGGATCGTTGTCGAGGTACATTGCGGCGCTGCTGACTTCGACGCAGATCGATAGCACGTGGGCGCAGTCGAAGGTGGCCAGCAAGGCCTTGCCGAGCATCAGGTTGGGCAGAGCCGCGGCGCAGCCCTGGCCCACCAAGTCGAAGGCCTGCACATCGGCGCGCAAGCCCAGACGCTCGACGACATGCCCCGACAGTCCCGGGCACAGGTAGCCGGTGCATGTGCTCACGACCACGGCGTCGACCTGCGCGGGATGCAATCCCGCCTCGATCAAGGCGCGCTCGCCGGCCTGCGCCGCCAGTTGTGGTGCGTGGTTCAGGAAGCGCGCCGACAGCGTGTCGGGGTCGATCGTGAAAACGTCGTCCAGCGCCGCGACGACCAGACGGCGCGCATCGATACCGTTGTCGCGTTGCAGCACCGTCCTGGCGACGAAGTGAGCGCGTTCGTCCAGCCGCGCAAACCAGGCTGAATCTTCGAACGCCACCAAACACTCGGCCTTGCTATAGCGCGTCGGCGGAGTGGCGGTGCCGACGCCCAGGATGTACATCGCTCAGCGTCGCGCCGGTGGTGTTGGTGGTGTTGGCGGTGTCGGTGGCATGAGAGCTATGAACAGAGTGGGCGGGTTGGCGTCAACGTGCGCTGGCAGGCTTGTCAGAGGCGAGCGGCGCCGAGTGGTCGTTGTTCTGGCCGGGCATCACCGCCCCTGTGGATTCCTGCGACGGGCTCCTGTTGCCGTCGGTACGCGCGGGCTGCACCACCGGGTTGGTCGCGTTCGCGGGCGATAGCGCCGTCTCAGCCGACGGCACCGATTGATGCTCCACAGGTGCCGGGACTGCGATGAAACCCGTCAATGCCGGCCTGTCCATCAACGGAGTCGGGGGCTTGGTTGGCGTCTTTTCGCACGCGCTCAGCAGGAACGCGCATGCGCAAAGCGCGGCTGCCGCGACGTCAAGGCGTGCCATTAACCCGATTCCAGGCGTCGCGCGCCGCATGCCTGGCGCTGTCCCAGCGCAGTGTGGATGCGCCCGCACCGGTGTTCCACTGCCGCGACATCTCGGGTTCGGCGTCGTCGAAGGTGCGCCCGGGATAGCGGGTGAATGCGTCGACACCCAGCGCATAGGCCGGGGCGTAATCGCTGTAATTCGAATCGCGCTCGATGTAGGGGCGTGAGCCGTAATTGTTGCGCCAGTAGACATCTTCGCGGGTCGGGTCGATCACCTCGGCGACACCCTTGCCGGCGAGTCCGCCGACCACGGCACCGACGGCGGCGCCCACGATCGTGCCAACCGGCCCGACAACGGTGCCGGCAACTGCTCCTGCGGCCGCGCCGCCGAGTGCGGCGCCGATCCCGGTGCCGACCGGATGGGATCCAGGTGCGCCGGTGATCGGGTCCCGGTTGGCCTCGTCGTCGAGTGTGTCATCGCTGTTGTCCATGGCTCTTCCTTGTGTGGGTAGCAGGAGTTTGCGGATCTGCGAATTTGCAGATTCTCTGGCTTGCGAATTTGACGATTTCCCGACCGCGCAGGTCAGCGAGCGCCGCCGCGGCGGAACAGGTTCACGATGGCCAACAGGATCGCGGCGCCGACGAACGAGACCAGCAGAGCAGGCAAGCTGAAGTTGTCCTGATTGATCGTGCTGACGCCGACCAGCGGTGAGATGAACCAACCCCCGAGCATAGCTCCGACGATGCCGACCACGACGTTGAGGAACATGCCTTGCTGTCCGTCCGTTTTCATCAGAATGCTGGCCAGCCACCCAATGACACCGCCGACGATCAGCCAAATAATGAAGTTCATGGTGTGATTCCCGTTTTGTCAATTGATGCCCCGTGCGAAATGCTCAGGGCTGAATGCATGTTCAAGGCGGCTTCCGGATGCGTCTGTTCGCCAGCGCACACCGTCAAAGTTGCGTGCCGATCAACGTTGCCAGCCACTCGAAAAAGCGTTCCCGCGCAGGCCGTGCCAGCCACTCGGCATGGGTCACCCGATGCGCCAGTGCGAGATCGGCTTCAAACGTCGCGGTCTGGGCGCTTGCAAATGCCTGGTCGACGATGTTCAACGTGGCTTCGTCGTTGAGCTGAAACGAGCGGTTGTCGAAGTTGGTCGAGCCGACTGAGGTCAGCAATCCGTCGACGATCAGGACCTTGCAGTGGTACATCGTGGGCTGGTATTCGGCGATGATGGCGCCAGCGCTGAGCAGTGGCCCCCAGGTGGCCCGCGACGCGTGGCGCACTGCATCGCTGTCGATGTGCTTGCCAGGCACCACGACGCGCAGCTTGACACCACGTTTCAAGGCATCGACCAGGGCTTGCAAAGTCAGCTTGTCCGGCACGAAGTAGGCAGCCGACAGGTCAATCGAGCGCGAGGCTGCCGTCACGGCAACCAGGTACATCAGTTGCATGCTTTCGCTGCCACCGCTGGGTGAACTGCTGAACATCTGCGCCGTCACGGGCCCAGCTGGCTGTATCACCGGGAAGTAATCCGGGCCAAGGAGTACGTCGCCCGTGACCTTGATCCAGTTTTCGATGAAGACCGCCTGCATCTGCGCGACCACCGGGCCCACGACCTCGAAGTGGGTGTCCCGCCAGTGCGCGGGGTCCTGCGCCCGGCCTGTCCACTGCGGTGCGATGCCGACGCCACCCGTGAAGCCGATGCGTCCGTCGACGACCAGCAGCTTGCGGTGCGTGCGGTTGTTCATGCGACCCAGGTTCGACCAGTGCGGTGGATGAAACCGCATCACCTGCACGCCGGCCTGTGTCATCACCGACACCAGGCGGTCGTCCATCTTCACGCTGCCCACCCAGTCGAGCAGCACGTGGACTTTCACGCCCTGACGCGCTCGCTCGGCCAATGCGTCGGCAAATTCGCGTCCGATGTCGCCAGACCAGTAGATGTAAGTCTCGAAGTTGATCGACACCCTAGCGTTGCGGATCGCCGCCAGCATCGGCGGAAAGATCTCGTCGCCATTCAGCAGCGCGCGCGCCTTTGATCCCGCCAGGAACGGCGGCCCCAGCAGCACGCCAAGCTGGTTAAAGAAACGAGGGTCGTCGATCGAATGGTGACGCTCGATGCGTCGTTCAATCTTGGTCTCACCACCAATGAGATTCGAGACCAAAAGTCCGACCAGCAGACACACGCCGGCTACTGCCGCTGCCACCCCTGTACATCGTGACAGGTAACGCATCAGCCCGCAGCCGAGAGGAGGTCAGCGTTCGCGGACCGACATGAGTGTGTCCAAACCATTCGTCAGCCAGAACCCGGCCACCTCGCAACTTCGAAGTTTTGCTGGGTGTGTGGTCCGTTCTCGAAGTGCGCGGCTTCGAATTTGCTGAACGAGAGGAACTCGCCGTCGACGCGGCCCATCTCGGACCACATCCAACTCACCAAACCGACTGCTGCCAAAACAATCGACGCGGCGATGAACAATGTGGAGGTATCCATGGTGGGCTCCATGCGCCGACTCAGCGGTCGTCTCGACCAGGGCGAACCAAGCGGCTGATGACCGCGCCCAGGGTCACCGCTGCCGCGACCCAGACCAGCGGGTTGTCGCGGATGGTGCCGCGCGCGCTGGCGGTCCACTCGTCGCGCGTGGTGCGCATCTGGTCGGTCTTCGCACGCAGCATTTCGCGAGTGGAGTCGACGCTTTCGCCCAAGCGCCGCACGGTCGGTGCGGCGCTGTCGGCCAACCGGTCGATGGTGTCGTGCGCGCCCTGAGCCGCGTCCTTCAGCAGGCCCACTGCAGGGGGCGTCGCGTCGTCGCTGCCCGGCAGCATCGAGGTGTTGGGGGTCTTCATCCGGTGGTCGCCGTTCGGCCAGGCGAATTCGGAAGCGCTTTTGGGTTGGATAATTTCGTTCATGTCATTTCCTGATTGATTCAAGCCGTCGGTTGTGGGGGTGTTCACTTCAAACATCGTGGCGGCGGCCTTGAAGAGTCGAAGCCGGACTGGCTGCCAACCCACCTACGAGCAATTGAACATAAAGAGTCCTTGGACACGGGCTTGTAGTCCTGCGCCTTCAACGGCCGTAGGTACGCCGGCCTTGGCGTCGCGCGCGTGGCGTCGGGTCGATGCGTTTGCGTGCGCCAGCCGACAGACATTGCGCGGGCGTGCCCATACGCTTTCTACAGGGGTGTGGATCGACCTGTTCGGCAGCTCCAGGAGTGACAATGAAAGCTTTGACTTGTCACGGCGTAGACGATGTCCGCAACGCGTTCAGCGCGTGCCTTCACTGCAGCCGCAAATTGTTCTCGTTCAACAAGAAGCAAGACATTTGCCGCAAGGTCGCGCTGGTGGCATAGGTCAGGGTCGACCGAAACCCAAACAGGCCGCTGCCGCCTTCACTATCAGCAGATATGGATTTCGCCTATCCCCGCCCGCAACTCGTGCGCCAGCAATGGACCAGCCTGAACGGTGCATGGCGCTTTTGCTACGACGACGATCGCCGCTGTTCGTCACCGCGTGATGTCGACACCTGGCCGATGCAGATCATCGTGCCCTTCGCTCCCGAATCTGCGGCCAGCGGCATCGGCGACACCGATTTCCATGCCGCGTGTTGGTACGAACGAGAATTCGTTTGCATGCCGGCCGATGACCGGGTGATCTTGCGTTTCGGTGCCGTGGACTATGCCGCGCAGGTATGGGTCAACGGTCACCTGGCGGTGACGCACGAGGGCGGGCATACGCCGTTCTTCTGCGACATCACCACGCTGCTGGAGCGTTCGGGAAATCAGACGGTCACTGTCTGCGCCCAGGACGACCCGCACGACCTGGCCAAGCCGCGTGGCAAGCAGGACTGGCAGCGCGAGTCGCACTCCATCTGGTACCCCAGGACCACAGGCATCTGGCAGACCGTGTGGTACGAGCGGGTGGCGCGCACGCACATCGGCAAGATCCGCTGGACGCCCCAGGTCGAGGGCTTTGCCATCGGCTTCGAAGTGTCCGTCACCGGCGACGTCTGCGACGACCTGTGGGTGGAGATCTCGCTGCAGCACGGGCCGCGCATCCTGGCCCGTGACCGCTACCAGGTGGTCGAAGGGGAAGTCGACCGGTGGATCGTGCTTTCGGACCCTGGCGTGGACGACTTTCGCAATGAATTGCTGTGGAGTCCGGAACGGCCAACCCTGCTCGACGCCACTGTGCGCCTGCTGCGTGGCAGCGAGGTGATCGACGAATTCCAATCCTACACCGCGCTGCGCTCGGTGCATGTCCTGCGCGACCGCTTCATGCTCAACGGCCGGCCCTATCTGCTGCGGCTGGTGCTGGACCAGGGCTACTGGCCAGAGACGCTGATGACCGCGCCGGGCGACGAGGCCTTGCGCAGCGACGTCGAACTGGCCAAGGCGATGGGTTTCAACGGCGTGCGCAAGCACCAGAAGATCGAGGACCCGCGCTACCTGTACTGGGCCGATCGGCTCGGTCTTCTGGTCTGGGGCGAAATGCCGTCTGCCTATCGCTTTACACGCACGGCGATCAATCGCACGGTGCGGGAGTGGACCGAAGCCATCGATCGCGACTACAGCCACCCCTGCCTCATCGTCTGGGTGCCCTTCAACGAGAGTTGGGGCGTGCCCGAATTGACCGCCATCGGCAAGCAGAGGCATGCGGTGGAAGCTCTCTACCACCTGACGAAGACGCTGGATTCGACGCGTCTGGTGATCGGCAACGACGGCTGGGAGAGCAGTGCCACCGACATCATCGGCATCCACGACTACGACGCGAACGTCGAGCACATCCGCAAGCGATACGGTCCGGAGATCAAGGCCGATGAGCTGTTCGACCGGCGCCGCCCCGGGGGCAGGATCCTCACGCTCGATGGCTTTCCGCATCGCGGGCAGCCGATCATGCTGACCGAGTTCGGCGGCATTGCGTTCGCCAAGCATCGTCCGCCCGGCACCGCGGGGTCCTGGGGTTACACGGTTGCAGACGACGAGGCCCAGTTTGCGCAGATGTACAGCGCGCTGATGGACACGGTCATCCACACGGCGCTGTTTGCCGGGTTCTGCTACACGCAGTTCGCAGACACCTTCCAGGAGGCCAATGGCCTGCTTTGCGCCGACCGCACGCCCAAAATGCCGATCGAGGACATCGCGAAATGCACCCGCGCATCGCGAACACACATTCCGGGCGGCGTCTAAGTGTTCTGGCAAGACTCCACCAAGCCCGACGGGCGCAAGCTCACGCTGTACTCGCAGGTGCCTCTCGCGAGCTTGATTGAAGCGCCCAGCCCGTTCGCGCAGCCGCTGGGTGCCAGCCCGCACCTGCGCTGGCACCCGCTGCGGGGCGAGTGGGTCACCTATGCCGCCTACCGACAAGGCCGGACGTTTTTGCCGCCGCCCCAGTACAACCCGCTTGCGCCGACCAGCGATCCCGTCCATCCGACCGAAGTGCCCCAGGGCGCTTGGAACGTGGCCGTGTTCGACAATCGCTTTCCTGCACTGGGCGGTGCGCCGGCGGAGCCACCGCAGCTGATTGTTCCCACGGCGCCGGCCACCGGACATTGCGAGGTGGTCGTGTTCAGCCAGGACGCCGAGGCGTCGCTGAGCACGTTGCCGCTGGCGCATCTGGAGTTGCTGATGCAGGTGTGGGCAGACCGTACCGACCGGCTGGCCCGCCGAGGCGACATCGCCTACGTGCTGCCGTTCGAGAACCGAGGGTCGGAAGTCGGCGTGACCTTGCACCATCCCCATGGTCAGATCTACGCGTATCCAGTGGTGCCCCCGGTGGCTGCGCGGATGCAGATCGAGGCGCAGGAACACCACGGCAAGACTGGCGTCGGCCTGTTGCAGGCCCACATTGCGCAAGAAGAGCGCTCGGGCGCCAGGATGCTCTACCAGGGCGAGCATGCCGTGGCCTTCGTGCCGGTGTGCGCGCGCTATCCCTACGAAGTCTGGGTGGCGCCCCGGGAAGCCGTCCCGACCTTTGGCCAATTGCACCGGACGCAAAGGGCCGACCTGGCACGTGCGCTCAAGACCGTGCTAAAAAAGTACGACGGCCTGTGGCATCGGCCGATGCCTTACCTGATGGCCTGGTTCCAGGCGCCGACCGACGGCAAGCCGCATCCAGAGGCTCACCTGCACGCCGAAATCTATCCGCCCTACCGCACGCCTGACCGATTGAAAATACTCGCTGGCACCGAATTGGCCGCCGGCTTTTTTGCGATGGACGCGCTGCCCGAAGACAAGGCCCGCGAACTGCAGCAGGTGCAGGTGTCGATCGAATGAGCGCCAGCGACCAGGCGTTCGTGGCGGCGGCCTTCAAGTCCGTGTTCGGCGCAGCGCCAGATGTCGTCGCCGCAGCGCCCGGGCGCGTGAACCTGCTGGGCGAGCACACCGACTACAACGACGGCCACGTGTTGCCCATAGCCATCCCGCAGCAGACCGCAGTGGCCCTGCGGGCCGGTGGTGCGCTGGGCATGTCGCGCATCACGCTGCATTCACGGAATCTCTTCAGTACGGTCGAGTTCTCGCTGGACGAGTGCCCGCCGGAGCCGTTTGCGCGCTATGTCTACGGATGCCTGCGCGAAGCAGCCCGTGCCGGGGCTAGCGTTCCGTCGTTGCATGTCCACGTCAGTTCCGACGTGCCGATGGGCGTGGGCCTGTCGTCGAGCGCTGCGCTGGAGGTGGCCACGTTGCGCGCGCTGCGCGAGCTGACGGCCGCGACGTGGGACGACGTGCGCATCGCGCAGATGGCCCAGCAGGCGGAAATCGAATATGCCGGCGTGCGCTGCGGCATCATGGACCAGATGGCGTCGAGCCTGGCCGGGACAGCGCAGGCGCTGTGGCTGGACACGCGCACACTCGAGCGCCGGCTGGTGCCCTTGCCCGGCAGCAGCGAGATCCTGGTCCTGCACTCCGGCATCGAGCGCGCTCTGGCAGCCAGTGGCTACAACGCCCGCCGCGACGAATGCGAACGGGCTGCACGCATGCTGGGCCTGACCAGCCTGCGCGACCTGGCCGACCCGGCGGCGGCGCAGCAACTGCCCGACCTTTTGCGCCGTCGCGTCCGGCACGTGTTGACGGAGAACGCCCGGGTTCTGAAGGCGGTGGAGGCCGGCCCCGTGCAGTTCGGCGAACTGATGAATGCCTCGCACGCGAGCATGCGCGACGACTACGAGGTCTCGCATCCGCAGATCGATCGGCTGGTGGCCTTGCTCCAGGCGCATCCCGATGTGTATGGCGCGCGGCTCACGGGTGGTGGCTTCGGCGGCGCCTGCGTGGCCTTGTGCAAGGCAGGCACGCCCCGCGATGTCGCAGCGCGTGTGCTGGCTGACTACCTGCCCGACAACCCACGGGGCCTGTTGCTGGTGCCCTGGGCGCAGCCGGCCTGGCCCGCGTAAACCGCGTAGCCCGCAGTCAGGCGACCAGCCGCAACGGCGTCAGGTCGCTTTCTTGTTCGGCTTGCGGCAGTACATCCGCGGCGCGTTCGACAAGGTACCGGTCGAGTGCATCGTCCAGCGTCGGCATGATCGTGCCGCGTTCGCTGCCGAGCACCACCCGAGGCGGCCGCGGCGCGACCTGACCGAGTTCATGCCCCGCAACGGCGTCGATCAGCGTCGCGTCCAGATCGCACCGGCGGGCCGCCATGACGGCCAGTTCGGCCCAGCTGGCAGAGCCCTGGTTCGCCAGGTGCCAGATGCCGCTCTCACCGTCGATCACCAAGTCCAGCGCACACATCACCAGGTCGCGGACATAGGTGGGCGACACCACCTGGTCGCTCGCTGCGGGCCAGCGTCGGCCCTCGTTCAAAGAGTTCAAGCCGACGGTGAGAAAGTTGTGTCGATCCCACGGGCCGAAGAACGCTGCCGTGCGAACCACCAGCGCGGCCGGGTCATGTTGCAGCACGCGCTGCTCGGCGTGTGCCTTGGCTTCGCCGTAGGCGTTGAGGGGGTTTGGCGTGTCGCCTTCCACGTACGGACGGTCCATGCGGCCATCGAACACCTGGTCACTGGAGAACGTCAGCAGCTTCACCCCGCGCCAAGCGCACGACCGCGCCAGGTTCGCGGGCCCGAGCACGTTTTCCCGCCACTGCCGCGGCTGCGTCTGGGCGTCGTCCACGCGCACGAAGCCGGCGGCATTGATCACCGCCCAGGGCTTCCAGCGCCCGATGGCGGCTTCGACCGCATCCGCATCGGCGATGTCGAGATCCGCCCGTGCCAGCAACTGGCAGGGCAGGCCCCGCATGTGACACAAGTGCGCGAATGCCCTGCCCAGGGTCCCGCTGGCGCCGGCGACAAGCAGCGGCGGGCCACACAGCGGCAGGTGCACGGCGGGGCCGTGAGCGGGATACAGGTGGCGGATCGGCCGCTGCCACCAGCCATGCCCGGCCGCCACCGGGTGATGCGCCGCCGAACCCGTGGCCAGCTGGCGCGCGAGATGCGCCAGCGCCGTCGGCCGCGGATCGGGGCTGCGCACGTCCCACAGCCCGGGCTCATAGCGCCCTTTGGCGTGCGTGACCAGGCTGTCCCAATCTATCGTCCCGAAGGCAGCCCATGCCGTGACGGCGCGCACGTCGGTGCCCGCGCTGCGCAGCAAGTTCGCGTCGTCCCACGCCTGCTTCAGCCATCGCAACTGCTCTTCCCGTGTGCAACCGATGTGTGCCTCGGTCAGTGCCACGGGCCGCCGGTAACGCTCGAACGCTTCTTTCAAGCGCACGCCCACGCCATCCAGCAATTCGCCATGGACCCGTACGGTCTCGACGTCGACATACCGGTGCCGGCCATTGCCCCCGTGCGTCTGCGCGGGATAGTGAGCCAGGCGATCGTCGAGAAAACGCTGGCTCGTGACGTAATAGTTGATCCCCGTGATGTCCGGAGGGCAGGGTGCGTCGACGAATTCGGTCAGCTCCTCTTCAGTGGCACCGTGCCGACACAGATAGCTCCAGAGCGGGTGTTGCGGCCCGACGCGGCCGCAGAGCAAGTCAAAGCCCAGCCATCGCCTCTGATTCTCGAAGTCGGCCTGGTACTGCAGGTTGGGCGTTGCGTGCGTGTACCCAAGATCGTCGGTCTGCACCAGCCGGGCGGCTGAGTTGACTGCGCGGATGGCTCGCATGGCCAGCACCGTGGCGCGCTGTTGGTTGAGCAACGCCCGCACGAAGCTCTCGTCGTCGCGGCCATGGGGGTACCAGTCACCATACAGTCCGCTGAACCGGGCGGTCGTGGTCGGCTCATTGACGGGGGTGTAGGCGTCTAGATGCGGATAGCGCCGGGCCACTGCGCCCGCGTAGCGTGCCAGCGCAGGCGCGAACCCAGGGTCAAGCAGGTGGGTCGTCGGTGGCCCGCTGCCGTGGTGCACGAGTCCGGCCACGCAAGCCAGATTGCACGCGCGCAGACGCTCGATGCGCGCGTCGGACCAGCGCCAATCAAAGGCCGCTGGCGTGCCCGCCGCGCAACGCTCCCACAGCAGCGGCATGCGCATGCACTGGATGCCCAGGCTGGCAATGCGGTCGATGTCGTCCAGGCGCTGTGCAAAGCCTGTTTCGGCAAGCTGATCGCGCCACGCGTTGCCCACCCGGTTGACGGTGCACTCCGGGCCTGCCCAAAGCTCTAGCTTCGACATTCCTGAGTGACAGCGTCGAGCATCGATGTGGCCGTCGGCATGGGTGTCTCCCGGCGCTGCTGACAAATTCGCTTGAACGCCGCGAGCGACTGTCCGACCACCTGGTCCATGTTGTAGTACTTGTACGTGGCCAGCCGGCCGACGAAGGTCACGTTGTCCAGCGCATCTGCCTCGGCCTCGTAAAGGCGGTACAGCGCCGTGTTGTCGGCCCGCGGCACGGGATAGTACGGGTCACCCTCGGCGCAGGGGTACTCGTACACGACCGAGGTGTGCGCGTGGCGCTGCCCGGTGATGTGCTTGAATTCGCTGATGCGCGTGTAGCCGTAGTCGTTCGGGTAGTTGACGGTACCCACCGGCTGGAATTCTTCCTGGGCCAGCGTGCGGTGTTCGAAGCGGATGCTGCGGTAGGGCAACTTGCCGTGCTTGTGGTTGAAGAACGCGTCGATTGGCCCGCTGTAGACCATGTGTTTCCACGGCACGAGATCGACGATCTCCCGGTAGTCCGTGTTGAGCATGATCTTGATGTTCGGGTGCGCCAGCATGCGCTCGAACATGCGGGTGTAGCCATGCAGGGGCATCGCCTGGTAGGTGTCGGTGAAGTACCGATCGTCGCGGTTGGTGCGCGTCGGCACCCGGGCCGTCACGCTGGCATCGAGCTCCGACGGGTCCATGCCCCATTGTTTGCGCGTGTAGCCACGGAAGAACTTGTTGTAAAGCTCACGTCCGATCTTGTTCACGATCACATCTTCGGAATTGTGGATCTCGGCCTTCTTCTCGGCGACCGAGTCGAGCCAGCTCTCCATTTCGAAAGAAGTCAGGTTCAGCCCATACAGCCGGTTGATCGTGTCGAGATTGATCGGCAACGGCACCCGCTGTCCGTCGACACTGGCCAGAACGCGGTGCTGGTACGGGCGCCATTGCGTGAAGCGGGACAGGTATTCGAAGATTTCGGCACTGTTGGTATGAAAGATGTGCGGGCCGTAAGGGTGGACGAGCACGCCGTGGTCGTCGTAGCAGTCATGAGCGTTGCCGCCGATGTGCGGCCGCTTGTCCACCAGCAACACCTTGCAATCCAGTTCCCGGGCCAGCCGCTCGGCCAGGACGCTGCCGGCGAATCCTGCGCCAACGATCAGATAGTCGAACCCCTGCAGGCCTGGATCGGCACGGGACGCCGCCTGGATGAGGCTGTCGCTGCGCTTTTCCATTGCAGGCTCAATGTTGCTGCCGCACAGCGGGCAGCGCGCTGCGCGTGGCTGCTTCCCCGACATCGGCGGCCTCATCGATCAGGCTGCGCACGGCATCGGCGGTGCGGTCCCACGAGGTGCGCGACACGGCGGCGCGCATGGTGGCGATGCGGATCCAGCGCTGCGCCGTGTCTTCAGCCAACGCCGCCCGGCACATCGCGATGAAGCTGCCTGTGTCGCTGGCCACGCGGATCTGGTCGCCGTACAGCCGGACCACGTCGTGCACCGCAGTGCTGACGACGGGCTTTTCGGCGGCCATGTATTCCAGCGTCTTGGTCGGGCTGATGAATCGCGTCGACGCATTCAATGCAAACGGCAGCAGGCAGACCTGCCAGCCCTGCACCAAGGCGGGCAGTGCGGTGTAAGACTGCTGTCCAAGCCAATGGATGTTGGGCGCGCGGGGCAGGCTCGCCGTGTCGATCTTGACCACGGGGCCGGCCATCACGATCTGCCAGTCGGGTTCGGCCTGCGCCAACGCAGCAATCAGCCCGAGATCGAGCCGTTCGTCGATCACGCCAAAGAAGCCCAGCCGCGGTTTGGAGATGCCGCAGTCATCGATGCGTTCGCCCACCGGTGCAAAGTGCGCCACGTCCACCGAACTGGGGAAGCAGTGCACGTTGGCATGGCGCGACTTCTTCGCGTCATACAGGCTCGGGCCGCCAGTCAACACCACATCCGCACGCTGCAGCAATTCGGCCTCGCGACGCAACATTTGCGGTGGTGCGAAATCGAATGCCGACAACTCGTCCATGCAGTCATACACCACCGCGCGGGCGGGCACGACGACCAGCAACGGCAACGCCATGGGCGTGTAGAACCAAGCCACGGCATCGCGAACCCCGTGGTCGGCCAGCCACTGGCGCAACAGCGGCTCAAGCACGCTGAGTTGCGCGTCGGCGAACCCGGCCGCGTCGACAGGCGTGCGTGGCCGCAGCACCGTCACGCCCGGGCACGGTGAGCTGACGAGAATGCTTGCAGCAGGGGGCGCTCCGGCATTCACCTGGGTGCTTGTGGAAGTGTTCGCCGGCCCCGCCGCGAGATCAGGTTCTTCAACATAAAAGACCCGCCGGTCTCGCGCCAGCCTGGACAACAGGTGCTGCGGGCGCTGGTAGACAAAGTCCCAGCGCAGATGTGAAAAGACGATCAGATCGTGCATCGGTGCCCACCTGCAGGGTTGTAGAAGACGGCGCTTGGCGGCCAAGCGTGGCGTTGCGAGCTGGGTCTCAGACCTGCGGCGGATCGGTCTCGCGTGCTGGATGTCGGTGCTTGCCGATGGCGCTGATGAATGCAAGGAAGGCGGCCTCGGCTTCGTCGGCGTCAGCCGCCTCTGCAAGCAGCACACCCGGGTCGGCGTCGCCTGAGGCCAGGAAGGCGTCGACGCCTGCACGGTCGAGCAGGGCCTTCGACGCGCCCAGGGCCAGCAGCGTCTTGCCATGGCGGAACTGCATGGCGACGAAGTCCACCGCCTGGCAGTGACGCAGCAGGGCTTTGACACCCGCCTCGCCGTCAGGCAGCAACACGGCATCGAACAACACCGGGGGCGAGTTCTCGAAACTCGCGGTGGCGTCGACCGCCACATTGTCTGCCGTTTCCAGGGCGCCCAGTCGCGGCGCAATCACCACGCTGACCGCGCCTGCAGCCTGCAACGCCGTCTGCGCCGCCAGCAAGGACGCACCCATCACCCCATGGACCGCCAGCAGCGCCACCTTGCGCGTGCGGATGCCACCGTCGCCGGGCAGTGCCGTCAATGAAAGCGCTGCCGAAGCAGTCACTTCGGGCGCGTTGGGCGCCTCCAGCGCGCGGGGCAACGCGGCGGGCAGCGGCATGCCCAGGCCATCGGCCACTTGCGCGGCCAATTGCGGCGACACGTTGACCAGCGAGGCCACCATGCGTGCACGGATCGCCGGCACCGTCAGCTTGCTCAACTCGAAGCGGAAACCGCCGACGATGTGGGCTTGCTCCACCGCGGTCTGGCTGTCGTAGAACAAGGTGGCCTGCGTGTAGTGGTCCGCGAACTTCTCCGGCTTGCCGCGCAGTTTTTCGCCGTCCAGGGGCTGCGGGAAGGACACGAAACCCTTGGCACCGGCCTGGAAGGGGCAACCGCCGCCCAGTGAGTTCGGCTCGTAGGCCACGCGCCCGCGGTTCACGGCTTGGCGATGGATGCCGTCGCGCTGGTTGTTCGACACCGTCGCCAGCGACGCGTTGATCGGCAGCTCATGAAAGTTGGCGCCGCCCAGGCGCGTGATCTGCGTGTCGACGTACGAGTGGTGTCGCCCCGCCAGCAGAGGGTCGTTGCTGAAGTCGATGCCAGGCACCACATGCGCGGTGCAGAAGGCCACCTGCTCGGTTTCGGCGAAGAAGTTGTCGGGGTTGCGGTTCAGCACCATGCGCCCGACTGGCCGCACTGGCACCAGTTCTTCGGGGACGAGCTTGGTGGCATCGAGCACGTCGAAGCTGAAGGCCTCGGCCTGCGCTTCACTGAAGACCTGCAGGCCGAGTTCCCACTCCGGGTACTCGCCCGACTCGATGGCCTCCCACAAATCGCGGCGGTGAAAGTCGGCATCGGCGCCAGCGATCTTGGCTGCCTCGTCCCACACCAGTGAATGCGTTCCGAGCTTGGGCTTCCAGTGGAACTTGACGAACTGCGATGCACCTTCAGCAGTGACGAGCCGAAAGGTGTGCACGCCGAAGCCCTGCATCATGCGAAAGCTGCGCGGAATGGCGCGGTCCGACATCACCCACATCAGCATGTGCGTCGTCTCGGGCGAAAGCGAAGCGAAGTCCCAGAAGGTGTCGTGCGCGGAAGCCGCCTGCGGAATCGCGTTGTGCGGCTCGGGCTTGACAGCGTGCACGAGGTCGGGGAACTTCATCGCGTCCTGTATGAAGAAGACCGGGATGTTGTTGCCCACCAGGTCCCAGGTGCCCTGGTCGGTATAGAACTTGACGGCGAAGCCACGCACGTCGCGCGCCGTGTCGGCCGAGCCACGCTCGCCGGCCACGGTGGAAAAGCGCACGAACACCGGCGTTACCTTGCCGGCCTCGGCAAACGGCGCGGCGCAAGTCAGATCGGTCAGGGTGTCGTAGGCTTCGAAGTAGCCGTGCGCGGCCGAGCCGCGGGCGTGGACGATACGTTCCGGAATGCGCTCGTGGTCGAAGTGCGTGATCTTCTCGCGCAGGATGAAGTCTTCCAGCAGCGCCGGCCCGCGCAACCCGGCCTTCAACGAATTCTGGTTGTCGGCAATCGCCACGCCTTGATTGGTGGTCAGCACCTGCTTGGAGCCATCGACGCGGGCCTGTGCCAGCCGGCCGTTGATGGCATGGCCGCCGGGTGGCGCGGGGTCACCGGTCTTTGCGCTGACGTTGACTTCGCTCAAGGTGCTGGCCGATACCGCATCGGTTGCGGCCTCGGCGGTCAGGCCCGGCGGCGGGTTCAAGGCGTTGTCACGCCCGAAGTCCAGTTCCTTGTTGGCGTTGTACGGCATCGAAGCGACCAGCGCCTGCGTGCCCTTGGCCTGGGCCTGGGCCTGGGCCTTCTTGGGGTCGGCATCCTCGCTTGGTTTGCCGGCAGGGGCGCTGCTGCTTGCACGACGCATTGAAGCAGGCTTGGCCACGCCCGCCGCCTTGACAGGGGTTCGTTGTGGAGATTGATTCTTCATGGTGCGGTTCATGCAGCCTGTGCCAGCAAATCTTCCTTGCGCGCGGCCAGCCGCGTTCCCAACTCGACCATGTCCAGCGACGAGGCCTTGGTGTTGGGGAACATTTCGTTCTCCTCTTCCTTGACGTGGTGCTTGACGTACTCGGACAGCACCTTGACCTTGGCGTCGTACATCTCGCCGTCAGGCTCTGCACCTTGCAACTGGGCGATCAGGTTCTTCACGCCACTGTGTTCGACGGTCGCTTCGGGCACCAGCAGCTTGTCCTTCAAGGCCGATTTCACCGCCGGGTAGAAGATTTCTTCTTCGATCTGCGCGTGCACGCTCAGAGCGGTGCAGATCTCGGAAACCAGCTCCTTCTTGTTGGGCACCGAGTGGGTCTTCTCGTACTCGTCGAAGAGCTGGCTCACGGCCTCGTGGTCGGCCTCGAGAAGGGCGATGGCGTCCTTCGGTGCGGCCTTGGCCTTGTCGGACGATGTGGGCTTGATGGCGGTGCGGGTCATGGCGGTCTCGCACGAGGCGGCGGGTGATTCGGCTGGTCAATGTCTCAAGCACCTGCTGCCGGGTCTGTGCGGCACCGCACGGCGGGCACGCGGGTGCGGTCCAACAGCGCTGGGCTTTACCATCGCTACCCCATCCGATTCGGGCGCGCTCCGCCCACTCGGCCCACTCGGCCCACTCGGCTAACTCGATACAGCCGATTTCAGGAGCATCACAGCATGAGATTCAGCGTCTTCATCAGGGAGAACCTAAACGCGATCGTTGCCGACTGGGAAGTTTTTGCCAGGAAGCTGCCCGCGGGCCGCACGATGTCTGCACTTGCGCTGCGCGACCACAGCCGCGAGATCCTGCTGGCCATCGCCCAAGATATGGAGCTGCAACAGACCGACCGCGAACGTGCCGAAGACGCGCAAGACATCATTGCCACAGAAGAATCGACCACCAGCGCCGCTGCAGAGCACGGGGCGTTGCGGCAGATGGCGGGTTTTGACCTCGTGCAACTGTTCGCCGAGTTTCGCGCCATGCGGGCCAGCGTCATGGCGTTCTGGCAACGGTCTGATGCGGCGCAGCCGGGAGCGTCGGCAATAGAGGAGATCACGCGCTTCAACGAAGGCATGGACAAGGCGCTGGCCCAGTCGGTGCAACGTTATTCCAGTGAAGTCGGCGCGTCGCGCGACATGTTTTTGGCCGTGCTCGGCCACGATCTGCGCGGCCCGCTGTCAGGCATCGACATGTCGGCAATGCTGCTTGCCAAGCCCGACTTGGCGGACGCGGCCCGGCAGCAGGCTTCAGCGCGCATCAAGCGCGCGTCTCGCGACATGAAGCGGCTCATCACCGACTTGCTGGAATACACACGCACCCGTTTGGGTGCAGGCATCCCCATCGAACAATCAGCTTGCGACCTGGGCCCGGTGTGCGAGGCGTCGCTGGAGGACATTCGAGCCGGCAACCCCGAGCAGCAATTCGTTCAGCAGCTCTCTGGCGACCTGACTGTTTTGGCCGACGCGGGTCGCATGCAGCAGGCTCTTTCGAATCTGTTGAGCAACGCAGTCCAGCATGGCAACCGGCAGTCGCCGGTCACGCTCACCGCCGACGGCGAAGTGGACGCCGTTTTTCTGAGAGTCACCAACTCAGGCGACCCGATTCCGGCCGATGCGCTGCAGGTGATATTTGAACCGCTGGTTCAGGCGCCGAATGCCAATTCCGAGACACATGAGCGGTCCAAAACCAGTCTTGGCCTGGGACTGTTCATCGTGCGCGAGATCGTGCTGGCGCATGGCGGTACCGTCGTCGTAGAGTCGTCGGCGGAATCCGGCACGATGTTCACAATTCGCTTGCCGCGAGCGCCAGGTTGATCTGAGCTCGTCGGACGACCAGGTCCGCAACAGATTTGGGGCGACAGCTCAGGGCCGCGATTCAAGGCAAAGCTTGTAGGGGACGCGTTATGGCGCCGCTTGAGGGCGGACCCGCACGTCGCGGACCATGGCGCGCGCCTGCGCTTTCTCGACTTCGGTGGCTCGCCACGACTCTCGCGTGCGCTCTGCGCCGACGACCGCTTCGTGCAGCACGTAGACATAGGCCGCAGTCATCGACAGCAATATTACGGTGGCGACCACCATGAAGGGGTTTCGAGCGAAGAAGGTACCCGGATCTGAATCAAGACGCGAGTGCCGAGGCGTTGACTTGACCATCGTGGACAAGCTGGACATTAAGGGCTCCTGATTATTTGCTTTAGGCTAGCGACCTGCCATCGCAGCGCTGGTCAGTCGCAAGCGCATCGAGAGGTAAGAGAACACCTCGCTGCACGGTCCTCTGTGCCTGGGCACAGTGCGCTCCGCCAGCGGTTGGACGGATGTCGACCGCATTACCCAGAGTGCGCCAACGAACAGACTTGCCGATCGGCGGTCGGCAGTCTCGATCATTACCATGTTGTTTAATCCGATTGCCGCCCGTTCACTGCGACTCGCCAATCGCATGGTGATGGCGCCTTTGACGCGCAACCGGGCCACACCCGGGCATGTCCCCAATCAACTGATGGCCACGTACTACGGTCAGCGTGCATCGGCCGGTCTGATCATCACCGAGGGCACCTCGCCCAGCCCGAATGGTCTGGGCTACCCGCGCATTCCCGGGCTCTTCGACGCCACGCAGGCCGACGCCTGGAAAGCCACGACCGCTGCCGTGCACGCCAAGGGCGGCAAGATCTTTGTGCAGTTCATGCACTGTGGGCGGGTCGCCCACGTGGCCAACCTGCCGTCTGGCGCCGAGGTGCTGGGCCCCGGTGGCGACGTGTGCCCGGGCGAGATGTACACCGACTCGCTGGGCTTGCAGCCCCACAGCCCGCCCCGTGCCATGACGCTGACCGACATCGCCCACACCGTTGCCGAGCACGCGCACGCGGCCAAGTTGGCGATGGATGCCGGCTTTGACGGCGTCGAACTGCACGGGGCGAATGGCTACCTGATTGAGCAGTTCCTGAACCCGCTGATCAACCAGCGTATCCACGACCACGGCGGAAGCATCGAAGACCGCAACCGTCTGGCGGTGGAGATCGCCCGCGCCACGGTGGCTGCCATCGGCCGCGACCGGGTCGGCATGCGCCTGTCACCCTATGGCGTGTTCAATGGCACGGGCGAGTTCCCCGGTGTGCAGGAACAGTACCTGGAACTGGCGCAGGCGCTGTCGGCGCTGGGCCTGCTGTACATCCACCTGGTCGACCATTCCTGCATGGGCGCGCCGCCGGTGCCGGCGGATTTCAAGGTCAGGCTACGCGCTGCCTTCGACGGGTTGTTCATCGTCTCTGGCGGCTTCGACCATGCCAGCGCCGAACAAGCCTTGCTCGATGGCCGTGGTGACCTCGTCGCCTTCGGGCGGCCCTTTCTGGCCAACCCCGACCTGGTGGCCAGGATGAAGAAGAACGCCGCCATGAACACGCCGGACCCCGCCACCTTCTACGTGCCTGGCCCCAAGGGCTACACAGACTATCCTGCGCTGGCGGACTGATGGCGACGGGCAGGTCTGAGCACCACCCTGCCCTCGGCGACCACCACCTCCGCTTACGCCTGCACTGTCCTGGTGCAGTCCCGACAGCAAACTGAAAGCAGGCCCCTGATGTTGCGAAATTTGCAAGACCTCGAGAATTACACGATCAGCGCCACCGACGGCGAGATCGGGCGCGTCAAGGACTTCTACTTCGATGACGACACCTGGGTCGTGCGCTACTTCGTGGTGGAAACGGGTACCTGGCTGTCCAGCCGCCAGGTTTTGATATCGCCGATTTCGGTGCACCAGCCAAATTGGGTCGAGCGCAAGTTGCCGCTGTCCATCACGCAGGATCAAGTCAGGAACAGCCCGCACATCGACACCGACAAGCCCGTGTCTCGACAGAACGAGGAGCAGTACCTGGGCTACTACGGCTATCCTGCCTACTGGGGCGGTGAAGGTATGTGGGGAGCGGGGTTGTACCCGGGAGAGATGGTGCCGGGCATGGTCGGAATTGGCGTCGACCGCGCGACGCGCCAGAAGCAACTCGAAGACGGTCTGCGCGACGAACGCGCCCGCCACCGCAACGACGATCCGCACCTGCGAAGTTGCAAGTCCGTCACCGGCTACTACATCCAGGCCACCGACGGCGACATCGGGCACGTGTCGGGTTATCTCGTCGACGATGAGACCTGGGCCATCCGCTTTCTGGTCGTCGACACCAGCAACTGGTGGATCGGCCAGAAGGTTCTGGTGGCGCCACCCTGGATCACCGGCGTGCACTGGTCCGAGCAGACGGTTTCCATCGACCTCAGCCGGGAATCGATCAAGAAAGCGCCGCTCTACGATCCGGCAGTCCAGTGGACCGAGGACGAGGACCTGCGCCTGCATCGACACCACGGTCGCGGCAGCCATGCGACTGGCAGCGACCGATTGAAGCCCTAGGCATGCCGAGCCCGACCTTGGCGGGCTGATGCCGCCGCTGTTGCTGGCGGCCAGTGCACTGGCGCTGGTTTGGATCCTGGTGCCGTTCTATGGCGCGATCATGTGGGCCGTTATTATCGCGATCCTTTTCGCGCCGGTTCATCGCCGTCTGCTGCGCGCCCTCAAGGGGTGGCGCAACCTGGCTGCCAGCCTTGTCACGTTGCTGGTGTTGGTCGGCGTGGTGCTGCCGTTTGCAATGTTGACGGCGTCGCTGGCCCGCGAAGCGTCGGTGGTCTACCAACACATCGAATCCGGCGACTGGAACATCGCACTCTATTTTCGAGGCCTGTTCGATGCGCTGCCCAGCTGGGTCACGGAACTGTTGGCGCGCGCTGGCGTGGCCAACTTCGAACATCTGCAGCGTCAACTGGCGGCGGCCCTCGCAAAGGCGAGTCAATTCATCGCTGCGCAGGCTTTCGGCATCGGCCTGGACACATTCGGCTTCGTCGCCACGCTGGGGGTCACCTTGTACCTGGCCTTCTTCCTGGTTCGAGACGGCCGGGAACTGGCGAAGCTGGCGCAGACTGCCTTGCCTGTGCCGGCGCAGTTCAAGGCCGAGCTGGTTTCCAAATTCATGACCGTGGTGCGTGCGACGGTCAAGGGCAGCCTGCTGGTCGCGTCCATCCAAGGCATGCTGGGCGGGATCGCGTTCTGGTTCCTGGGGGTCAAGGGCGCTCTGCTGTGGGCCGTGCTGATGGCCTTCCTGTCGCTGCTGCCCATGATCGGCGCAGGCCTGGTTTGGTTTCCCGTGGCAGCCTATTTCCTGCTGACCGGTGCCTATTGGGAAGGTCTGGGACTGATCGGCTATGGCTTGTTCGTGATCGGGTTGGCCGACAACCTGATGCGGCCCAGGTTGGTGGGCAAGGACACCGGCATGCCGGACTATGTGGTGATGATCACCACATTGGGCGGCATGGCGGTTTTCGGCATCAACGGCTTCATCATCGGACCGACGATCGCGGCGATGTTCATTGCCGTCTGGCATTTGGCAGTCGTTGCCCCGGTGCGAAGGCAGTAAACGCAAAGAGCGCCGGCGCCGCCGGGGAGCCGTACCGGCTGGCGTAATGGCCTCCTGCAACGGCCGGTGTCCCGCGCTGTCGTTACTTCTTCTTCGCAACCTCGTGGCCGACCACGCCGCCGATGACGGCGCCGCCGACCGTCGCGGCTGTGCCCCCGACCGCAGCACCGGCGACCGCGCCGACAGCGGCACCCGTGACCGTGCTGACCTCGGACCGTGACATGCCGGAGCAGCCTCCGAGCGCCAAGGCTGCCGTGACGATTGCAAGCGCGAATGTGTGTGTGTTGTGCATGCGAGGTCCTTTGTAGTCTGGGAAGCTCGCGGGTACCGCCGCGGCGGGAAAGGTCGTCAAAGTCATGCAGTGTGTTCATTCAGGTCCACCGCCACCAGCGGTGCCCGACCCGTTGCGCCGTAGGACATGCTCCCACCGATCCTGCATGCGCGCCAGGCAGCGCCGTCACCCGACTCACCCGGCTCATCCGGGCGATAAGGGGCAGACAAGGTGGACGGCGTCTTGTCCGACAAGCCCAGTCGGCGCTGACTGAACGGCGCTTGGTCGGTCGCGCGCCAAGCTTGCTACGTGCGCCAGTGTGCGTAACTATCGACGGACGGACAGGATCATGACCATGACCATCACGACGCACACTGCGCGCGTTACCGGGCCCGTGAGCTACCGGGCAGCCAGCGGCCGGCGCGTCAACATCCCGCTGGGTCCCTGCGTCATCGAGAGCACGGAAGGGCCGCTCACCGACATCATTTGGGGCAGCCGAGGTCAGAGTTGCGTGGCCTTGCCCGCAGAGGAGGTCAAGGCCGCGCAGGACCAGGGTCATCTGGTCTTGCTGGATTGAGCACAGCAGGGGCGCGGCCACCATGACCGCCCTTGGCGCTGACAGCCTGCTTCCTCTATCGCCGGCGTCCCCGCCCGCCGCCGCGGGCAGCGCGTTACTGGTCTCTTCGCAAGTCGATGCTTCCCAAGCGCTGCAGCTAAAGACGCAGGCGGACGGCATTGAAGAAGAAGCCCCTGCAATCATCCTCGCGGACAGCCTGATGAAACGCGTGGCCGTCCGGCGTCACGGCTAACAATAGCGGCGGCAGGCACCCGATGGACTTCAAGGACTACTACGCCACCCTGGGCATCGAGCGCACGGCGACGCACGACGAGATCAAAGGCGCCTACCGCAAGCTGGCGCGCAAGTACCACCCCGACGTCAGCAAGGAAGTCGATGCCGAAGAGCGCTTCAAGCAAGTGGCCGAGGCGCACGAAGCCCTGATCGACCCCGAACGGCGTGCGGCCTACGACGACATCGCGGCGCGGCAGGCGGCTGGCCAGCCTTTTAATCCGCCGCCGGGGTGGGACAGCAGCTTCGAGTCCAGCGGCCGGGGTGAGGGCAGCGCACCGCGGGGCCCGCAGGGCGATGACTTCAGTGACTTCTTCGAGTCGCTGTTCGGCCGTGCCGGCGGGGGCGGGGGTGGTCACGTCGGCAAGGGCGCGCACGCCCGGCGCCGGGCGCCCGGCCCCACGCCGATACCCATGCAGGGCGACGATCACCATGCCAGGGTGACGATCGACTTGCTGGACTCTTACCTCGGCGCACAGCGCACGATCTCGCTGCGCATGCCGGTCTTCGACGCTTCAGGGCATGGCACGCTGCAAGAGCGACAACTGGAGGTGAACATTCCCAAGGGCGTGCGGCCAGGGCAGCAGCTGCGCCTGGCGGGGCAGGGCGCAGCGGGCCACGGCGGGGCTGCAGCGGGCGACCTGTACCTGGAAGTGCATTTCAGCCCGCACCCCGTGTTCCAGGTCGACGGGCGAGACATCCACTTCAAGCTGCCCGTCGCGCCCTGGGAGGCGGCGCTGGGCACCGTCGTGGCGGCCCCCACACCGGAGGGCAGCGTGCAATTGAACATCCCGGCCGGCTCGTCGCAAGGCCGCAAGCTGCGCTTGAAGGGCAAGGGGCTGCCCGGCAAAGAGCCCGGCGACCTGTATGCGGTGCTTTCGGTCGTGCTGCCGCCCGCGACATCGCAAACCGCCAAGGACGCGTTCGACGCGCTGGGCCGTGCCTTTCCCGACTTCAACCCCCGCATCGCGCTGGAGGCTTCGCACACATGACCCATACCCTGGTGACCTGCATTACCGCGACGCAAACGCAATTGGTCGACGAGCAACTGGTCTTCAGCTTCGACGCCTTTTGCCGCGCAAGCGGCGCGAACGGCACGCAGGTGCATGCGCTGGTCGAAGAGGGCCTGCTGCACCCGGGCGGCGCCGGGCCGCTGGCTTGGCAGTTCACCGGACCGTCGGTGACGCGGGCACGCACTACCTTGCGCCTGGCCCGCGAACTCGAAGTGAGCCTGCACGCAGCTGCCATCGTGATGGATCTGTTGGATGAGATCGATGTGTTGAGGCGCCGGCGTTAGGGCGCCAGGACACCGAGGCGAGACCTGCTGGCCCCAAGAGCCGAAGTGCCTGCCGACTCGGATCGACGAGGGCGCGCTACAGCAGTTCCTCGACCGTCAGGGTCTTGTAGTGCACCGCCAGGATGGCGCCACTGGCGCGCGCCGACTCTGCCACCATACCCGCGTGGTCGTTATCCTTGACTTGCACCAGCAGCCATTTCGTGCCCTTTTGAGACAAGGCGAGATAGCGGCGCAGCAGCGTCAACTCGTAGCCGAAACCCGCCAGCGGACCGGCGTTTTCGACCATCTGCTCGAGTTCTTCGATCGTGTCACTGGGCACGAAGTGAGCAATCTCGTCGTTGGCCCAGCCGCGCTGTTGCAGGGTCGCGTCGAGCGCGTCGGCCTGTGCCTGGGCAGGCAAGCCGACCATTACCGAACCCACGGGCTTGAACACGCCGAACGAGGTCGGCGCGGTTTGGTTGGCAATCACGTCTTCCATGGTTCGCCGCGCTATTTCTTTTTCGCGGCCTGCGCCAATGCCACGGGCGGTGGCACCAGCGCTTGATCGCCTGCGAGAGATTTGGACGCGTCCCGCTTCGGCTTCTTGGCCTCTTTGTTGCCGTTCTTGCCCTTGCTCATGATGACCTTCGCAGTGGTGGATGAGGAGTAGATGGTGCTCGGCAAGATCGATATCGGTCTGTGTGTCAGCGCACCAAAGTACGGTCTGTAGATGGCGTAGTACTGGGTTCCCCTTCGTGCGGAAATTTGGCAGCGGGTGTGCCAACGTACAGAGCGCAGCACCGGCGTCGTCGAGACTGCGAACGTGAAGCACGCAAACGCCGCCCGCGCCCGCAGTCGATTCGAACCCTTTTTGCAAGTACTTAATACGATGATTGCCTCAACCCAGCCCTTCTGCGCCTACCAGCCGTGATTGCCTTTCAGGTGAACGACATGACGACCACGCGGTGCGCCAGCGCTGTGGCCAGGGCAATCAAGGCGGTGGACCTGCGCTGCGAGGTTCGGGTCGATCTGGACACCCTCACCGTGGAGATCGAACCCGCCCGCGCCAGCGCGCGCCAGCTCAGCGACGCCATCAAGCGGGCAGGCTATTCACCGATTGCCGCATGATTCGCAACGGGACCAGAAACGGGGCCGCGGTGGGCGCCGGGACCGTTGCCGATGTCGTGGGCGGGGTCGAGCTCGGCAGGCGCCTTTCTGGCGGCCAGGTACGACACCACTGCACCCAGCAACAGACTCTGCACCGCCGGACTGCCGAGTTGCGCGATGAGCACGCGGCGCAGTTGCAAGGCCAATAACAAGCCCGACCGGCGCACCGTTCTCCATCGCCATAAGCCGCTGCGGGCTGCGATGGCTCCTAGGGCGGCGGTGAGCAGCACCGCCGGGACGGGGTAACGACGGACCAGTGGGGACAGCTCGGCAGAGAGCGTGCTCTGGGCCAGCAGCGCAGAGCGAACCAAGGGCTGGCGCTTCCACCAATCCATCACTGCCTGGTTGGCTGCCCCTACGACGGGGTCCAGCAACGTACCCCAGGATTTGGTGCGCAACCACGCACGGGCACGACGCACCGGATTGAAGGAGCGACCAGCAGCTTCCGCCGTCGGCGCAGGTTCAGGCGTCAACGCCACACGCAGCCGCGCGCGTGACTGGTCGAGCCGAGCCAATGCCTGCTCCAGTCGATTCGCGGGAGAAGCGGCTTCTTGGGCGGCGGCTGCGGCGGCCTGCGCGGCCTGCTCAGCGGCGGCGGCGGTCTTGGCTTCGGCCTGCTCGCGCT
>ENA-OFCE01000353-OFCE01000353.1-metagenomes-genome-assembly--contig:-NODE-353-length-31163-cov-5.287772_pt1 | contig 31163 bp, 40 predicted proteins | sample MGYA00153388_OFCE01 | MGnify analysis MGYA00153388 | reverse complement strand
CCCGGACAAGGGAGCGGCCGCCCGCCCCCGCGAGGGGACGGACGGCCGCGGACGTACCGGGGCGGTGCCTAGGCGACGTACTCGCGCAAGGCGTCGGCGCGCCCGCCGGCGCGGATCTCCGCCAGCGTGTCGCGCTCGATCTGGCGGATCCGCTCGCGGGTCAGGCCCAGGTGGCGCCCGACCTCGTCCAGCGTGCGCGGTCGCCCGTCCTCCAGGCCGAAGCGCATGCGCATGACGATGGCGGAGCGCTCCGGGAGCGAGTCCAGGACCTCGGACAGCTGACCGTGCAGCATCTGCGTCTCGACCGCCGCCTGCGGGTCGATCGAGTCGGTGTCGGTGATGAAGTCGCCGAGCACCGCCTCGTCGTCGCCGACCGGTGCCTGCAGCGACAGGGTGTCGCGGCCGTGGCGCAGGATCTCCTCGATCTTGGCCGCGGTCATCCCGAGCGGCTCGCCGAGCTCCTCGGTGGTGGGCTCCCGGCCGAGTGACTGGGTGAGGTCGCGGCGGGTCCTGGTCACCTTGGTGATCAGCTCGGCCATGTGCACGGGCACACGGATGGTGCGGCCCTGGTCGGCCAGCGCGCGCTGCAGCGCCTGCCGGATCCACCAGGTGGCGTAGGTGGAGAACTTGTAGCCCTTGGCGTAGTCGAACTTCTCCACCGCGCGGACCAGGCCCAGGTTGCCCTCCTGGACCAGGTCGAGCAGGTCCAGGCCACGGCCCTGGTAGCGCTTGGCCAGCGACACCACCAGGCGCAGGTTGGCCTCGAGCAGGTGGCGCTTGGCGACGTCGCCGTCCTTGATGATCTCGGCGAGGTCCCGCTTCATCGCCGCGGCGAGCTTGAGGTCCCCGACCGAGACCTGGCGCATCTTCTCGGTCCCGAACAGCCCGGCCTCGATGCGCTTGGCGAGGTCCACCTCCATCTCGGCGGTCAGCAGGGCGACCCGGCCGATCTCGCGGAGGTAGGCCTTGACCAGGTCGATGCCGGGCGGGGGCTCGTCCAGCGCGAGCGGCTTGTCCTCCTCGGACACCACGACGGGCGCAACGGGCTCGGCGAACACCGTGTCGCTGTCGGGCAGGGCGGCCTCGGCGATGGCGGCAGCCGCCTCCTCCTTGGTCTGCTTGCGCACCGGCTCCTTGACCGCCGCCGTCTCGACCGCGACGGCCTTCTTGACGGGCGCACGCTTGGCAGCGGCCTTCTTGGCAGGGGCCTTGTCGGCGGCGGCCTTGGCAGCACCATCCTGTCCATGGTCATGGGGGCCGGTGCGGCCAGGACCGGCCTCGACATTGGCAGCATCGTTTCGGCTGTGGCCTCCGGCGGCATCGGCGGCGGCATTGGCCTCGGCGTCGGCAGCCTGGTCCGACCACGAGCCCGGGCGCGCACGCCCGTCCCAGTTGGCTGAAGCGAGGCATCGCCAAGCCGCGCCGCTCACCACCGAGCGTGCCGATGCAGCTGCGCCCCCCGCCATGCGACCCCCGATCCGATGAACCTGCCCCGCCCACCCGCCGAGGCGCCGAAGCCTGATGCGAACAATGCGCCCGATTCACGGGATGCAGGCGTTGCTCCCGCGGCTCCCACTGCACCCGCTTCGTCTGTAGCTCCCGTTATTCCCGTTGTTCCCGTTGCTCCCGTTGCTCCCGTTGCTCCTGCTGCTCCTGATGCGCTCGACAAACCCACCGCACGCCAAGCCGACAACCCGGCGGGCCGCGCCGGCGCAGCGCCGCCCGGCGACCTCGCAGCGCTGCTGGGCGAGCCGCCGGCGGTGCCGTGGTACCGGCGTCCGGCGCTCTGGATGTTGGCGCTGGCGTTGGTGCTCGCGGCCGCCGGCCTGTGGTGGTGGCTGGACAACCGCGCTGCCAGCACGGCGCCGAGCTACCGCACGCAGCTGGTCGGCCGCGGCAACCTGACGCTCACCGTCACCGCCAACGGCACGATCCAGCCGACCCGCTCGATCAACATCGGCAGCGAGCTGTCGGGCACCGTGCTGAAGGTCCATGTCGACGTCAACGACCGGGTGAAGAAGGGCCAGTCGCTGGTCGAACTCGACACCGCCAAGTTGCGCGACCAGATCCGCCGCTCGCAGGCCACCGTGGCCGCGGCGCGCGCCCGACTCGCGCAGACCGCCGCCACGGTGCGCGAAACGCGGGCCAGCCTGAACCGCTTCGAGGAGGTGGCGAGGCTGTCGGGCGGCAAGGTGCCGTCGCAGGCCGAGCTCGACAGCGCCCGGGCGAGCCACGAGCGCGCGGTGGCCGACGAAGCCAGCGCGCGGGCCGGCGTCAGCGAAGCGCAGGCGGCGCTGTCGACCGACCAGATCAACTTGTCGAAAGCCTCGATCGTGGCGCCCGCCGATGGCACGGTGCTGACGCGCAGCGTCGACCCGGGCAACGCCGTGGCCGCTTCGCTGCAAGCGGTGACCCTGTTCACACTGGCCGAAGACCTCACCAAATTGCGCCTGTGGGTCTATGTGGACGAGGCCGACGTCGGCTCGGTGCGCCCGGGCCAGGAGGCCAGTTTCACCGTCAGCGCTTACCCGACCCGCCCGTTCCCGGCGCGCATCACGCGAGTCGGTTTCGGCTCGACCATCACCGACAACGTCGTCACCTACCTGACTTACCTGGACGTCGACAACGGCGACCTGAGCCTGCGCCCGGGCATGACCGCCACCGCGAGCATCGTCGCCACCGAGCGCAAAGACGTGCTGCTGGTGCCGAATGCGGCGCTGCGCTTCACGCCCACCAGCGCACCGTCCGGCCCGAACGCCGCCAAGAGCGGTGTGCTGGCCAGCCTGACGCCGCGCATGCCCGGCAACACCAAACGCTCGGCCGCCGCCGGGGCCAACACGGCCCTGGCCAGGCAGGTCTGGGTGCTGCCGAACGACGACACCGGCGTGCCCGTGGCGGTGGCGGTGAAGCCCGGCATCAGCGACGGCAGAATGACCGAAATCATCAGCGGCGATCTGCAGCCGGGCATGCAGGTCATCACCGACCGGAAGACGACGCCGAAATGACCCCGCTGATCGAGTTGCGCAGCGTGACCAAGCACTACGGCAGCGGAGTGGCCGAATTGATGGCACTGAAAGGCATCGACCTCGACATCGCGGCCGGCGAGTTCGTCGCCATCATGGGCCCGAGCGGCTCGGGCAAGTCGACTGCGATGAACATCCTGGGCTGTCTGGACACGCCGACGTCCGGGCACTACCTGTTCAAGGGCGCGCATGTGGAAGCCCTGACACGCGACCAGCGCGCGCGGCTGCGCCGGCGCTATCTGGGCTTCGTGTTCCAGGGCTTCAACCTGCTGGCACGCACCTCGGCGCAAGAGAACGTGGAGTTGCCGCTGCTGTACCGAGGCGACGGCGTCGGCGTGAGGCGCATCGCCGCCGCCCAGGCGCTGGAGGCGGTCGGCCTGAAAGGGTGGGAACACCACACGCCGGCCGAGTTGTCGGGCGGACAGCAGCAGCGCGTGGCGATCGCGCGCGCCATCGTCACCGAGCCCGCCGTGGTGCTGGCCGACGAACCCACCGGCAACCTGGACACCCAGCGCAGCCACGAGATCATGGGCTTGCTGCTGGCGCTCAACCGCAACCACGGCATCACCGTGCTGATGGTCACGCACGAGCCCGACATGGCGGCTTACGCGCGGCGCATGGTGCATTTCGTCGACGGCCGCATCGCGGGCGATGTGGCCAACCCACAGCCGGTGACGGCAGCACCGGGGGCATCTTTCCCGGCCGTGGCCGGCGAGAGCCACTGATGCTGCTCAGCGTCTTTCTGCTGGCCCTGCGTTCGGTGCAACGCAACCTGCTGCGCTCGTTCCTGACGATCCTGGGCATCGTGATCGGCGTCAGCGCCGTCATCACGATGGTCACGCTGGGCAACGGTGCGACCCAGGAGATACGAACACAAATCTCCGGCCTGGGCACCAATCTGCTGTTCATCGGCAGGGGCCAGCGGTTCGGAGGCGGAGGGGGTGGGGGCGTGCCCGAATTCACCGAAGCCGACGCGCTGGCCATCCAGTCGCAAATCGGTGGCGTGGCCGCCGCGGCACCCACCGATCGCTTCAGCAACACCGTGGTGTCCAACGGCCGCAGTTGGGCGACCAACATCACCGGCAGCACCAATGCCTGGTTTCAGACGGGCAACTGGAAGCTGGCCAGTGGCGTGAAGTTCAGCGACGAAGAACAGACCGCGGGCGCGGCCGTGTGCATCGTCGGCGAAACGGTGCGCCGCGAAATCTTTGGCGGCGTGGCCGGCCAGACGGGCCTGGGCGAGCCGCTGCGCATCAAGCAGTTCTCATGCAGCGTGATCGGCATTCTGGCGGCCAAGGGCCAAAGCGGCATGGGTGACCAGGACGACATCGTGCTGGTGCCGCTTCACACCCTGCAGCGCCGCATCACCGGCAACCGCAAGGTCAGTTCGCTGCAGGTGTCGATGGCCGACGGAACCGACAGCCAATCCCTGAAAGCCGCGCTCACGCTGCTGCTGCGCGAACGCCGCAAATTGGCTGACGGCCTCGACGACAACTTCAACATCTTCGACACCCAGCAGCTGGCAGAAACCTTGTCGAGCACCACCCGACTGATGACCACGCTGCTCGGCGCGGTGGCCGCGGTGAGCCTGCTGGTGGGCGGCATCGGCATCATGAACATCATGCTGGTCAGCGTGACCGAGCGCACCCGCGAAATCGGCCTGCGGCTGGCGATCGGCGCGCTCGAGCGCGAGGTGCTGCTGCAGTTCCTGATCGAGGCCGTGGTGCTGTCGGCGCTCGGCGGCATGATCGGCATCGTGCTCGCCACGGCGGCGTCGTACTTTGGTTCGATCCTGATGGACGTGCCGTACGCCTTCGACCCGGCGATCAACTTGCTGTCGCTGCTGTTCGCGGCGGCAATCGGCGTGCTGTTCGGCTACTTTCCGGCGCGCCGCGCGGCCCGGCTCGACCCGATCGAGGCACTGCGTCACGAATGAGCGCGGCGGGCCGGGCGCGCGCCCGGTCCGCCGGCCAGACATCGACTGTGCCCTCGAGCCTGCCACGGGCTCCGGCTGCAATTGCGCAGCCAGTTGCACGAGGTCGGTCGACCGCTGCAATGTGCGGTCGGCTTGACCGGGCCGCTGGCAGCGGTGAGCGGTTGTGGACAGACTCGCGGCATGCTCACAGGCTTGACGCACTGGTTCACCCGGTTCCTGCGCCGCCGCCGCAGGCTGCGTCATTTTGGCCGGCACGCGCTGCTCGAATCGATCGCCAGCCGCGGGCCGGCGCGGGCGGCACCGGTCGCGCTGGCCGGCGAGTTGTTGCGCGCGGCGCAGGGCGAGCCGGCCGCCGCGATCGCGCTGCTCGGGTCGCACGCCGACGGGCTGAGTGCGGCCGAGGCCGCCGACCGGTTGACGCACAGCGGCCCCAACGAGGTCGAACATGAACGGCCGCTGCCGTGGTGGCTGCACCTGTGGCACTGCTACCGCAACCCGTTCAATTTGTTGTTGACTGCGCTGGCGGTGCTGTCCTGGTTGAGCGCAGACGCCAAGGCGACGCTGGTGATCGGCTTCATGGTGACGCTGAGCACCGTGATCCGCTTCGTGCAGGAGGGCCGCTCGCACCGCGCCGCCGACAGCCTGAAGGCGATGGTGGGCAACACGGCCACGGTGATCCGGCGCGCCACCGGTGGTACGTCAACGTCAACGTCAACGTCAACGGCAACGGCGAGAGGAATGCCGATGGCGACGGCGACCGAAGCGCCGCTGCCGCCGCCCCGTCTGGACATCCCGCTGCGCAACGTCGTGCCGGGCGATCTGGTGGCCCTGTCTGCCGGCGACATGATTCCCGCCGACTGCCGCGTGCTGTCAGCTCGCGACCTGTTTGTCGCCCAGGCGGCGATGACCGGCGAGTCGCTGCCGGTGGAGAAATTCGCGCAGGCCGTTGCGGCTGCGCCGGGCAGTGCCGACGAAGGCCTGCTCGAACACCGCAACCTGGTGTTCATGGGAACCAACGTGGTGTCGGGCTCGGCCACGGCGCTGGTCGTGGCCACCGGCAGCCGCACCTATTTCGGCGCGCTGGCCGCCAAGGTGACCGCCACCGATCCGACGCCGAATGCGTTCCAGGCCGGCGTCAATTCGGTCAGCTGGTTGCTGATCCGCTTCGCGATGGTGATGGTGCCGGTCGTGCTGCTGGTCAACGGCTACACCAAAGGCGACTGGATGGAGGCATTCCTGTTCGCGCTGTCGGTGGCGGTCGGGCTGACGCCGGAGATGCTGCCGATGATCGTCACCACCACGCTCGCCAAGGGCGCCGTGCAGTTGTCGCGCCAGAAGGTGGTGGTCAAGCGGCTCGACGCGATCCAGAACTTCGGCGCGATGGACATCCTGTGCACCGACAAAACCGGCACGCTGACGCAGGACAAGATCGCCCTGGCGCGCCATGCCGATGCTGACGGCCACGACACCGACGAGGTGCTCAACTTCGCCTACCTCAACAGCTTCTACCAGACCGGGCTGAAGAACCTGCTGGACCGGGCGGTGCTGGCGCGTGTGGAGTTGACCGCCGAGTTGCAACTCAAAGACGCCTACCGCAAGGTCGACGAGATCCCTTTCGACTTCGAGCGCCGGCGCATGTCGGTCGTGGTGGCCGCCGTGTCGGCGGGGCAGGATCAGCACCACGAGCTGATCTGCAAGGGCGCGGTGGAGGAGGTGCTGTCGATCTGCACCCACGTGCGCACGCCGGAGCCGGCCGGGGCCGCCACAGACGCCAGCCTGGACGGTGAACGCCCCATGCCCACGACCGTGCTGGACGCGGCGCTGCTGGCGCGCACCCAGGCCGTCACACAAGCACTCAACCGCGAAGGACTGCGCGTGGTGGCGGTGGCGGTCAAGACCCTGCCGCCCGCCCAGACCACCTATTCCGTGCAGGACGAAACCGGGCTGACGCTGGTGGGCTACATCGCCTTCCTCGACCCGCCGAAGGACAGCGCCACCGCAGCACTGAAGGCGCTGTCCGCGCACGGCGTCAAGGTCAAGGTGCTGACCGGTGACAACGAACTCGTCACGGCGCGTGTCTGCCGCGACGTCGGCCTGTCCGGCGACGAGGTGGTGCTGGGCGCGCGCATCGAAGCGATGGACGACGCCGCGCTGGCGGTGGCGGTGCAGCAGCACGACATCTTTGCCAAGCTCACGCCCATGCACAAGGAGCGCATCGTGCTGGCCCTGCGCGCACAGGGCCACGTGGTGGGCTTCATGGGCGACGGCATCAACGACGCGCCGGCACTGCGCGCGGCCGACATCGGCATCTCGGTCGACACCGCGGTCGACATCGCCAAGGAAGCGGCCGACATCATCCTGCTCGAAAAGAGCCTGATGGTGCTCGACGCCGGCGTGGTGGAAGGCCGCACCACGTTTTGCAACATGCTCAAGTACATCCGCATGACGGCGAGTTCGAACTTCGGCAACGTGCTGTCGGTGCTGCTGGCCAGCGCATTCCTGCCGTTTCTGCCGATGCTGCCGCTGCAGCTGCTGGTGCAGAACCTGCTGTACGACATCGCGCAGACCGGCATCCCGTTCGACCATGTCGACGCCGAGCTGGTGGAGCGGCCGCTGAAGTGGAACCCCACCGACATCGGCCGTTTCATGCTGCACTTCGGTCCGATCAGCTCGGTGTTCGACCTGTGCACTTATGCGCTGATGTGGTGGGTGTTCGCGGCCGACAGCCCGGCGGAGCAGCGCCTGTTCCAGTCGGGCTGGTTCGTGGTCGGCGTGTTGACGCAGACGCTGGTGGTGCACCTGCTGCGCACGCCCCGACTGCCCATCATCGAAAGCCGCGCGTCGGTCGTGCTGACGTTGATGACCGCGGCAATCGTCGCCGTCGGGTTGTGGTTGCCGATGGGGCCGCTGGCGGGGCAGTTCAAACTGCAGTCGTTGCCGGTCGCCTTTTTCGGCTGGCTGTGCGCGATCCTGCTCGGCTACGCGCTGCTGACGACCGCGATGAAGCGCCACTACCAGCGTCGTTTCGGCTGGCAATGACGGGTTGGCCCTGCTGGCCGGCAATCACCGTCCGGCCCTCCAGCAGAGCCCGACGCTCAGGCCCGCCGAGGCGGCCAGCGGCGGCTCGTCGATTTGTCGACCACCGCCGTGGCCGCAGTGACGGCGTGGGCGGGCCAGGCCGGTCGGTGGGCACCTGCCATGCGCACCGGCGGAAGGAACGTCACCGCTTGCTCCAGCCGCAAGCTCAACCCGCCCGGCCCCGCGATGTCATCTCGATGCACAGATGTTGCCACTCGACGTCGAACCGGTCGCTGCCGCGAGGCGCCGAGGCGCCCCGCAGCCACAGCGCGTGCGACACGCCGGCCACCACGCTGTCGATCACCGGCACCTCGACGCCGGGCTGGATGTCGGCCGCCATGCCGGCCAGACCGGCACCGCCGAGGATCACGGCACGGGCGTCGAACGCGCGTGCGGCGTCGCGGCAGGCATGGCCCAGCAGCCTGCGTGCGCCGACCGGGTCGACGGCCAGTTCGGCGCCGGTCGGTGCCACCGTGTGAATGCCGGCCAGAGTCGTCGCATGGCCGGACTGCTGGGCGCAGCGTTCGAGCATCGGTTTCCAGCGCGCTCCGCCGGTCACCACGGCAAATCGGCCGACACGCGCGGCCTGCACGAACGCGGCTTCGGCGAGACCCGTCACCGCCACGCTGCTGCAGTCACGCAAAGCGAGCAGGCCCGGGTCGCCGAAGCAGCCGATCAGCACGGCGTCCGGTCGCGGCCCCGGCTGCGCCAGCGCCGCCGCCCAGGCGTCCAGGGTGGCATGAGCGGCCACCGCATAGCTGGCTTCGCAGGCGATGTAGGGCGCGCCGAAACGGGCGCTGACGGTGCGCACCCGCGCCGCCGAACCGGCCGCGGCCTGCGCATGCCGCTGCAGCAACGCGCTGACCGATGCCGAGGTGTTGGGATTGATGATCAGCAGTTCGAGCATGGTCGCAGCCCTTGCGCTCAGGCCTGTCGCACCATGGTCGCGGCAACAGGCGCGGCACGCGCGCACAACGCGATCAGGTCGGGCGACTCGGTGCCGGGCGGGGTGAACTGCAACTGTGATTCCAGCTGCGCCAAATGCTCCCGCATCAGCCTGGCGCCCTCCCGCGGGTCGCGCAACCGAATCGCCTGCAACAGGCTGCGGTGCGCCAGGCAACCGAACGACGAGGTGTCGGCAGGCGGCGTTCGGTGGGTGCTGTCACACGCCATCAGCACCAGTGCAGTGCGGGACACCAGTTCGCGCGGGATGCGACCCAGCGTCTGGTGCGCCGCGGCGCTGGCGATCTGCAGGTGAAAGTCGCCGGCATGCCGGATGGCACGCCGCATCTCGCCGGCGCGGCGGGCCACGTCCTCGTCGTCGATGCAAGGACCCAGGCTGGCGATGTCGGCGCCGCCAGCGCGCTCGATGAAACACGCCAGCAGCGTCGGCTCGATCAAGCGGCGCACCTCGAACACCTCGCGCGCTTCGCGCTCGGTGGGCTGCGCCACGGTGGCGCCACGGTACGACGTCAGCGTCACGATCTTTTCGTTGGCCAGTCGGACCAGCACCGGCCGGATGCGCGTGCGCGAGACGCCGAAGGCGGTGGCCAGGCGCTCCTCGACGAGCTTGGTGCGGGCGGAAGGCGATGGTCGAGAACGCTGGCGACCATGCGCTCGTAGATCTCGTTTTCTCCCGGTGACAGCGCTTCGCTCACCCGCGCACCTGCATGCTTTGCACGTCGCCCTTCGGCTTGCGGGCGGCCGCGCGGCTCATCGGTGCGGCTGCTGCCTCTGGCGCCGGGCCAGCAGGCTGGACAACCCGACCGCCAGCGCCATCACGATGAACGACACCGCCATCGTGACCGTGCCGAGTGCATAGATCGACGGCGTGGTGACGGTGGTGGTCAGGCCCTGCAGTTCCAGCGGCAGGGTGTTGACGTCGCCGATGGCTTGCGACGTGCGGGCGATCTCGTCCCAGCTCAACGTGAAGCCGAACATGCCGATGCCGACCACCGCCGGCGCGATCAGCGGCATCACCACGTGGCGAAAGCCCTGCCAGTGCGTGGCACCGAGATCGCGCGCGGCTTCTTCATACGCCGGGTTGAAGCGGTTGAACACGGCGAACATGATCAACAGGCCAAACGGCAGTGTCCAGGTCAGGTGAGCGCCGAGTGCCGACGTGTAAAGACCGAGCGAGGTACCGTAGTTTTCCAGCGTGGCTTGCATGCCCAGCGCCTCGAGCGCCTTCTTGATGCCGGCGTCGAGCAGGCGGAATTCCAGTCCGATGCCCAGCGACACGATGATCGACGGCATGATGAGACTGGCGACGACGATGAAGAACAGCGTGTTGCCGCCGGCAATCTTCTTGCGAAACGCCAGGCCGGCAAGCACGGCGAACACCACCGTGATCGTCATCACGGCCAGCCCGAGGCCGAGCGAGCGGCGCAGCGCCGCACCGATGTCGACCACGCCCAGTCCCTGCGCGAGTTTTTCGAACCAGTGGACCGACAGACCTCGCAAAGGAAAGGTCAAGCCACCCTGGGGGCCCTGGAAACTGAGCACGACGATGACCAGCATCGGGCCGTACAAGAAGAGCACGAACAGCACGAAGAAGATCGCCAGCGGCCAGAAGCCGGGAGCTCGCTTGTCGCGGATCATGGACTGACCACCAAGCGGTGCAAGGCAGCAGATGCACCGCCACTGGACCACGCAGAGCCGCGGGCACAGAGGCCGGAAACCGTGAACTCAGCGGGCACGGCGATGGTCACCACCTCAAAGCTCCTTGCGGATGTCGACCAGCCGGGTCAGCGCCCAGATGATCATCATCACGATGACCAGCAGGATCACCGCGTTGGCGGCGGCCAGTGGAAATTGCAGGTACGAGGTCTGCACCTGGATGATCTTGCCGATGGAGGCGATCTGCTGCCCGCCCATCACGCCGATCGTCACGAAGTCGCCCATCACGATCGTGATGACGAAGATCGAGCCGATGATGATGCCGGTCTTGGACAACGGCACGATCACGTGCAGCAGGGTCTGCCAAGTCGAGGCGCCGCTGTCGCTGGCGGCCTCGATCAGGCTGCGGTCGATGCGCATCATCGAGTTGAAGATGGGCACGATCATGAACATGGTGTAGAGGTGCACGAAGGCCAGCACCACCGAGAAGTCGGAGAACAGCAGCCATTCGATCGGACTGTCGATCAGGTTCATGCCCTGCAGCCCCTGGTTGACCAGGCCGTTGCGGCCGAGCAGCGGCACCCACGAAATCATGCGGATGACGTTGGAAGTCCAGAACGGGATCGTGCACAGCACGAACAACAGGGTCTGCATGCCGCTGGACCTGACGTGAAACGCCAGGAAGTAAGACACCGCAAAGCCAATCGCCAGCGTGAACAACCAGACCAGCAGACAGAACTTGAAGGTCGACAGGTAGGTCTTGAACGTGGTGCACATTTCGGCCGTGTTGCCGCAGCCTTCAAACACCGTCAGGTAGTTCTTGAACACGAAGCCGGGCAGCAATTCGTATTCGTTGAAATCCCAGAAGCTGACCATCAAGATCAGCGCGAGCGGGATCAGAAAGAACAGCGCGAACACCGCCGTGAGCGGCGCTGCCTGCCACCAGGCCGCAATGCTGCGGCCTGGTGGAGGCAGAGCGGACACCGGCGTGGAATGGGTGACGCTGGAACTCATGCTTCATCCATTCCCGTGACTGCCGGTCAGGCAGCGACGAACTCGTTCCACTTCTGGACCATGTACGTGTTCTCGTCCATCAGCGCGTTCCAGCAGGCCACTGCGCCCATGCGCTGTTCGTAGCTGCCGCCGTCGCGTACTTCGCCGGCCTTGGCCAGCAAGTCACCCTGCGGGCTCTTGATGTCCTGCGTGGCGGGCTTGCCTTCCATCCAGTAGGCCCACTCATACGCCTCCATCTTGGTCTTGGCGGTCTCGAGCACGGCGCTGTAGTAGCCCTGGCGATTCAGGTAGGCGCCGGCCCAGCCGTCGAGGAACCAGTTGATGAATTCGTAGGCACCGTCGAGCTTGCGGCCCGACAGCGTGGTCGGCAGCCCGAAGCCCGACGCCCACGAGCGATAGCCTTCCTTGAGCGGCTGAAACGTGCAGGCGATGCCCTTGGTGCGCACGGCAGTCACTGCGGGCGACCACATCGATTGGATCACCACTTCGCCGGACGCCATCAAATTGACGCTTTCGTTGAAGTCCTTCCACAGGCTGCGAAACTGGCCGGCCTTTTTGGCTTCGATCAGGGTCTTGATCGTCAGGTCGATTTCCTTTTTCGTCATGTTGCCCTTGTCGGGGTACTTGTACAGCCCCATCGACTCGACCACCATCGCGGCATCCATGATGCCGATCGACGGGATGTTCAGGATCGAGGCCTTGCCCTTGAACTCGGGGTTGAGCAGCTCTTTCCACGACTCGATCGGGCGCTTGATCAGGTCGGGCCGGATGCCCAGCGTGTCGGCGTTGTAGGTGGTCGGAATCAGGCTCATGAACTGGGTCGGCGTCTTGGCGAACACCTTGCTCTTCTCGCCTTCCAGAAAGATCACTTTCTTGGGTGCCGTGCCCTGGTCGCCGATCATCTTGCCCGCGACCTTGCCGGTGGTGAACACCGAAGTGATCTTGTCGGCGTTCTTGATGCGCTTGCTGTCGATGCCCTTGAGGTTGCCGGTGGGAACCAGTTTCTTGAGCTGGAAATACTCGGAGTCGAGCAGGTCGAAACTGTTTGGCGCGGTGATGGCGCGCTTGACCACGTCATCGGTAGTGACGGCGACGTACTGGATCTTGATGCCGGTGTCGGCCTCGAACTTTTCGGCGATCGCCTTGTCCTGGTTCACCGCGGTACCGAGGTAGCGCAACACGATCTTTTCCTGCGAATGCACCGCCGGGAACATGCCCGCGGCGAGGATGCCGGCGGTGCCCTTGAGGACGGTTCGGCGGTCGAGGCTGAGGACGCGACCGACGGTGTCTTTGATCTCTTTTGACATGCGGGATAACTCCTTGGGGTGGTGAAGCCTTCTTGGAAAGGCGTGGAAACGTGACAGGACCGTGCAGCGTCAGCAGCGCTCAGGTGCGCAGTGGATGGGCGGCGTCGGCAGCCCACGACAGCTGTACCGTGTCGCCGAGCGCGTGCGGTTGTTGGGCGTAGGCCGCCTCGGACAACATCACCGAAAGCTCGGCCGTGGTCTGCGCCGTGGTTGTCGTGCCGGGGTTTTGCAGCCCCAGCAGAACGTAGGTGCCTTGGTATTCGACATCGGTGATGACGGCCCGCTTGTTGTGCAGCCCATCGGGCTGCGCCTGCCCGAGCGGCGTCAGCAGGATCTGGTCGGTGCGCACACCGATCTTGCCCGCGGGGGTGTCGATCACGTTGTGGCCGCCCATGAAGCGTGCCACGAACTCGCTCGTCGGGCGGTTGTAGACCTCGTGCGGTGAGCCGACCTGCTCGATCAGCCCGTGGTTCATCACCACCATCGTGTCGGCCAGCGCCATCGCTTCTTCTTGCGAATGGGTGACGTGAATGAAGGTCAGCCCGAGTTCCTTCTGCCAGCGGCGCAGTTCGGCCCGCATCTGGATGCGCAGGAACGGATCGAGCGCCGACAGTGGCTCGTCGAGCAGCAGCACCCGCGGCTGCGTGATCAGTGCGCGCGCCAGCGCCACCCGCTGCTGCTGACCGCCCGACAACTCACCCGGCTTGCGCTGCGCCAGATGCCCCATGGCGACGCGCTCGAGCAGCTCCTGCGCCTTCTGGTGGCGTTCGTCCTTGCCCATGCCCTTCATCTTCAGGCTGAACGCGACGTTGTCCAGCGCATTCAGGTGCGGGAACAGAGCAAAACTCTGGAACATCATCGCTGTGCCGCGCGCCGCAGCGGGCAGGGCTGTGATGTTGCGGTTCTCCAGCAGGACGTCGCCGCTGCTGACCGACTCGTGCCCTGCGATCATGCGCAAGGTGGTGCTCTTGCCACAACCCGAAGGGCCCAGCAGGCAGCAGTAGCTGCCACTGGCAATGCGCAAGTTGAAGTTGTCCACAGCGGGCGCACCTTGCCCAAATCGCTTGGTCAGGCCGACGACTTCGATGGCAGCGGCACTGGGGCTCGCAGGAACGTTCATTTAACCAACCATGCAAGGGCCATGCCGCACCATTTTTTGTACAACGCTCGGATTTGAATTGCATTCATTTTGCACAGCCTTTGTGCAAGACGCACCAATTTCCCCGCCCCGACCCATTTGCGTGCACCGAGGCCAGCGAAAGCCCGCCCATTCATCGCTTTATGAAACTAAAAAAGCTCCCGAAGGAGCTTTTTGAAGGATGTCGTCGAGATTTGACTTACGTGTCGATCGTCGGCTCGTCGGCCGCTGGGTCGGGTCGATCGACCAATTCGACATAAGCCATTGGCGCGTTGTCGCCCACCCGAAAGCCCATTTTCAGGATGCGCGTGTAGCCGCCGGGACGGGCGTTGTAACGCGGGCCCAGTTCGGCAAACAACTTGGTGACGATTTCGCGATCGCGGGTGCGGTCAAACGCCAGCCGACGGTTGGCCAACGTTGCCTCCTTGGCCAGCGTGATCAGCGGTTCAACGACACGGCGCAGTTCCTTGGCCTTTGGAAGCGTGGTTTTGATCGCTTCGTGACGCAGCAACGAATTGCACATGTTGCGAAGCATGGCCTGCCGGTGTTCGGAGGTGCGGTTGAGTTTGCGAAGTCCGTTGCGGTGACGCATGGTGCTTTCCTTTCGTTATTGAACCCCAGCCGTGTCAGGTACTGGGGGTTGCACGATCAGATGCACTGAGCGCATCTGTCATCCCGTGACGGCTTGAATAAACCGCCCATTCTTCTGGCGCCGTGTCAGCGCTTGTCCAGGCCTTGCGGCGGCCAGTTCTCGAGCCGCGCTCCAAGGGTGAGCCCGCGCGAGGCCAGCACTTCCTTGATTTCGTTGAGCGACTTGCGACCCAGGTTCGGCGTCTTCAGCAACTCGGTTTCGGTGCGCTGAATCAGGTCGCCGATGTAGTAGATGTTTTCTGCCTTCAGACAATTGGCCGAACGCACCGTCAATTCCAGCTCGTCGACCGGACGCAGCAGGATCGGGTCGAACGAAGTGCTGCGTTGGGCCGGCTGATCGAACACGCTGCCCATTTCGCCGGGCTCGATATTGGCGAACACCGACAGCTGTTCCACCAGAATCTTGGCCGACGAACGGATCGCTTCTTCGGGCGTGATCGCGCCGTTCGTGACGATTTCCATCACCAACTTGTCGAGGTCGGTGCGCTGCTCGACGCGTGCACTCTCTACTGTGTAGCTGACTCGCGCCACCGGCGAGAACGAGGCGTCCAGCACGATGCGACCGATCGACTTGGTCGGCTCGTCACCGAAGCGGCGCATGGTACCCGGCACATAGCCGCGGCCCTTCTCGACCTTGATCTGCATGTCCAGCTTGCCACCGTGCGACAGGTGGGCGATGACGTGCTCGGGGTTGATGATCTCGACGTCGTGCGGCGTCTGGATGTCACCGGCCGTCACGGGGCCCTCACCTTCCTTGCGCAGCACCAGCGTGACCTCGTCGCGCTGCTGCAGGCGAAACACCACGCCCTTCAGATTCAACATGATGTGGACCACGTCTTCCTGCACGCCGTCGACCGTCGAATACTCGTGCAGCACGCCAGCGATCGTCACCTCGGTAGGCGCGTAACCGACCATCGACGACAGCAACACCCGACGCAGCGCATTGCCCAGCGTGTGGCCGTAACCGCGCTCGAAGGGCTCGAGAGTGACTTTCGCACGATTGCCGCCGAGCGGCTCGACATTGATGGCTTTGGGTTTCAGCAGATTCGTTTGCATTGAGTCCTGTTCCTCTCAACACCCTCGGCTCGTTACACCGATAAGGCGGATGGACATCGCCGGGCAGGTCTGACCTTGCTGCGTGCCCGGCAAAGCACAGCAAGGAATGGGCGCCTTTAGTTCGCGCAGGCGCCGAAGCTTTTAACGCGAGTAGAGCTCGACGATCAGTGCTTCCTTGATGTCTGAGCCGAATTCGTCGCGGTCGGGCGCTTTCTTGAACACGCCTTCAAGCTTGGTCGCATCAACCTGCACCCAGGCCGCCATGCCCTGGCCTTCAGCCAGCTTGACCGCATCGGTGATGCGCAGTTGTTTCCTGGCCTTCTCGCGCACCGCCACGACGTCGCCAGCCTTGACCAGGAACGATGCAATGTTCACGACGCCAGTGTTGACGGTGATGCTCTTGTGAGACACCAACTGGCGTGCTTCGGCGCGGGTCGAACCAAAGCCCATGCGATACACGACGTTATCAAGGCGAGATTCGAGCAACATCAACAAATTCGCACCAGTGTTGCCCTTGCGGCGCTCGGCCTCGGCGAAGTAGCGCCGAAACTGACGCTCCAGAATGCCATACATGCGTTTGACCTTTTGCTTCTCGCGCAGCTGCAGGCCGTAGTCCGAGGTGCGCGCACCAGACGTGCGGCCATGCTGACCCGGCTTGCTGTCGAACTTTGCCTTGTCGCCGATGGGGCGGCGTGCGCTCTTCAGGAAAAGATCAGTGCCTTCACGGCGTGAGAGTTTGGCCTTGGGCCCAAGATAACGTGCCACGTTGCTTCCTTCTGGTCAATCTGACGCCGGCCGACGAACGGCTGACGCGAGTCTGGCGTGTGTTTTTTTTGTCGCTCAGACGGTGGGCTTATGAGAAAGCAGCGATCTGCCAGCCTTCAACGAAAACGTCGACGATGCCCGCAAGGGCGCCGCCGACGAGAAAACAGGTCAAACCGAATCAGATGCGACGGCGCTTTTGAGGACGGCATCCATTGTGCGGAACCGGCGTCACGTCAGAAATCGAATTGATCCGGATGCCCAACGACGCCAGTGCACGGACTGACGATTCACGTCCGGGTCCAGGACCCTTGATTCGCACGTCCAGATTTTTGATACCTTGTTCCTGCGCGGCCCGGCCGGCAACCTCGGCTGCGACCTGTGCAGCGAACGGCGTACTTTTGCGCGAACCCTTGAAGCCTTGTCCGCCGCTGGAGGCCCATGCAAGAGCACCGCCCTGACGATCGGTGATCGTGATGATCGTGTTGTTGAACGACGCATGCACATGGGCAATGCCGTCTGCGACGTTCTTGCGAACTTTCTTGCGCACGCGCTGCGCTGCGGTGCTGACAGGTGCTTTTGCCATTGTGCTTTCCTTCAAATTCTGGGACCGAGACTCGTCGCGGCTGCGGTTCAATTCATGAAACGAAGCAAGCGAATGGACCAGGCATCATTTCTTGACAACTGCACCCGACTTGCGCGGGCCCTTTCGAGTCCGGGCATTGGTCTTGGTGCGTTGCCCTCGCACCGGCAAGCCGCGGCGATGGCGAAAACCACGGTAACAGCCCAAATCCATCAGCCGTTTGATGTTGATGGACATTTCGCGCCGTAAATCGCCTTCGATGGTCAATCGACCGATTTCCTCACGGATCTTTTCGAGGTCGCCATCGCTCAGGTCTTTGACCTTGCGATCAAAGGGCACGCCGCTGTTCGAACAGATCTTTTGCGCTGTAGTGCGGCCAATGCCATATATCGAAGTCAGGCCGACATCGGTGTGCTTATGGGGCGGAATGTTGATACCAGCTATGCGTGCCATGGACGTCCTCTAATTCGCTTTTTCCTATGCTCGAACTGCGGAGATCAACCCTGGCGTTGCTTGTGACGCGGATCGGTGCAAATCACCCGAACCACACCCTTGCGACGGATGATCTTGCAATTACGGCACATCTTCTTGACTGATGCTGCAACTTTCATTCTTCTCTCCTGTGCCGTCTCCGGCCGCATTCAACCTGTTTAAGCCGACCGTACGCGGTCAAAATTTCTACGGAACCTACTTGGCTCTGAAGACGATCCGAGCTCGACTCAGGTCATAGGGTGTCAGCTCCACCGTCACCTTATCACCCGGCAGAATCCGGATGTAGTGCATCCTCATCTTTCCCGAGATGTGCCCCAACACCACGTGACCATTTTCAAGTTTCACCCGAAACGTTGCGTTGGGCAGATTCTCAAGAATCTCGCCCTGCATCTGAATGACATCGTCTTTCGCCATGCCTACCGTTTCGTATTTCTTCTGTATGTCAATGAAAGACGCAGGCTTTTCAGCTTGCCTTGAAGTTGGCTTTTTTCAACAACGACTCATACTGTTGACTCATCACGTAACTCTGTACCTGTGCCCAAAAATCCATCGTGACGACCACGATGATCAACAACGACGTGCCACCAAAGTAGAACGGTACGTTGTACTTCAACACCAGAAATTCGGGCAACAGACAGACCGCGGTGATGTAGATAGCGCCAGCAAGAGTAAGCCTTGAAAGAATTCGATCGATGTGCCTAGCCGTCTGATCACCCGGCCGAATGCCAGGAATGAATGCACCACTCTTCTTCAAGTTGTCCGCCGTCTCGCGGCTGTTGAAAACCAGCGCGGTATAGAAAAAGCAGAAGAACACGATCGCCGCCGCGTACAGCAGCACATAAATAGGCTGACCCGGCGACAAGAGTCCCGCTAAATCCTTCAACCACCGCAGACCGTCGCCTGTGGCAAACCAACCCACGACCGTCGCTGGCAACAAAATGATCGACGAAGCAAAGATAGGGGGAATAACACCCGACATGTTCAACTTCAACGGCAGGTGAGAAGACTGCCCACCGTAAACCTTGTTGCCAACCTGCCGCTTCGCATAGTTGACGAGGATTTTTCGCTGACCACGCTCGACGAACACGACCACGAAAGTCACGCCAGCCACGAGGAGCAAAATAAACAAAGATGCCAAAATACTCATGGCTCCCGTTCGAACCAATTCGAACAGCCCGCCCATCGCGCTGGGCAGACCTGCTGCAATGCCGGCAAAAATTAATATCGATATTCCATTGCCCAAACCTCGTTCCGTGATTTGTTCACCCAGCCACATCAAAAACATGGTGCCAGCCACCAAGCTCACCACCGCAGTCAGGCGGAACCCAAAGCCAGGAGAAATGACCAACCCGGGTGAACCCTCCAATGCAAGCGCTATTCCGAGCGCTTGGAACAACGCCAAACCAAGGGTACCGTAACGCGTGTACTGCGTTATTCGACGGCGACCGCTTTCACCCTCCTTCTTCAAGGCCTCCAAGCTTGGCACCACGTAACCCATGAGTTGCATGATGATCGAGGCCGAGATGTACGGCATGATGCCAAGCGCAAACACTGTAAAGCGCGACAGTGCGCCGCCGGAAAACATGTTGAACAGGCTCAGGATTCCACCCGATTGACCCTTGAACAGTTGCTGCAGCTGATTCGGGTCGATGCCGGGCACCGGAATGTGCGCGCCGATCCGGTAAACAACCAACGCAAGCAGCAAAAACACAAGCCGGCGACGCAGATCCCCGAACTTACCGCTCTTGGCCAGTTGATTCGCGTTAGTTGCCACTGAAACTGTTTCCGGTACGCTCTGCTCAGGACACCGAGCCGCCAGCGGCCTGGATGGCAAGTTTGGCACCAGCGGTTGCACCGACGCCCTGCAATTCGACTTTGATGTTCAACTCACCAGTGTTGATCACCTTGACAACCTTCGCCAGTTCACCGACCAATTTGGCTTGCTTGAGTGTCGGCAAATCGACGACTGCAACACCCAGACGCTGCAGATCAGTCAGGTTAACTTCGGCGTTGAACTTCAACAGATGCGACTTGAATCCGCGCTTAGGCAAGCGACGCTGCAATGGCATTTGACCGCCCTCGAAACCTACCTTGTGATATCCGCCGGCACGAGACTTTTGACCCTTGTGCCCGCGACCTGCAGTCTTGCCCAGCCCCGAACCAATTCCTCGACCGACACGGCGCTTCGAATGCTTGGCTCCGGCCGCCGGCTTGATGGTGTTGAGTTCCATATGAATATCCTTTGATCGCCCGATCAAATTACCTTAACCAAATAAGAAACCTTGTTGATCATCCCGCGGACCGATGCCGTGTCTTCGAGCGTGGATTCACTATTGATCTTACGCAGACCCAAACCGCGGACAGTGGCCCGGTGCGATTCCCGTGTGCCATTCACACTACGAACCAGCTTGATCTTCACGGTGGGCTTCGGGGTCGATGTATCGCTCATGAGCTTTCTCCTGCAACCGATCAATTGAACAATTGTTCAACCGTCAAGCCGCGTTTAGCAGCGATATCAGCCGGCGTGCTGGTGCGTTTCAACGCATTGAGCGTGGCGCGGACCAAGTTGTAAGGATTGGAAGAACCGAGGCTCTTGCACACGATGTCAGTCACGCCCATCACCTCAAAGACCGCACGCATCGGTCCGCCGGCGATGATGCCGGTGCCCGCAGGCGCAGGGGCCATCAGTACGTGTGACGCACCGTGCTCACCAACCACCTTGTGATGGATAGAGCCGTTCTTCAACGCAACCTTGACCATGTTGCGGCGTGCAGATTCCATCGCCTTGGTCACGGCGACAGGTACTTCCTTCGCTTTACCTTTGCCCATACCAATTCGCCCGTCGCCATCACCGACCACTGTCAAAGCGGCGAAACTCAATGTTCGTCCACCCTTGACGACTTTCGTGACGCGATTTACCGCGATCATCTTTTCCTTCAAGCCGTCGTCGTTGCCTTCGGTCTGAGCGCGGGGTTGAAACTTCGCCATGATAGAAATCCTTGTCGTTCGCCGAAATGCGAATAGCGGTTAGAACTGGAGCCCGGCCTCACGAGCGGCGTCGGCCAGAGCCTTGACGCGACCGTGGTAAGCAAACCCTGCGCGGTCGAATGCCACCTTGTCGACGCCAACAGCTTTTGCCTTCTCGGCAATTCGCCTACCTATGATGGCTGCGGCTGACACGTTGCCCCCCTTGCCTGCGATTTGGACATCGCTGTCAAGCTGCTTGCGGACGTCTGCTTCGACGGTCGACGCACTGGCGAGCACCCTTGCACCATCGTCCGAGATCACGGACGCATAGATGTGCAGGTTCGTCCGGAATACCGTCAGTCGAGCGACGCGCTGCTTGGCGATGCGTTTGCGGGTTTGACCTGAGCGGCGGATACGCTGTTCTTTCTTGTTCAACATGTTCGTGCGCTCCCTACTTTTTCTTGGTCTCTTTGAGCGAAACCTTTTCGCCCAAGTATCGAATGCCCTTGCCCTTGTACGGCTCAGGTGGTCGGATCGCACGAATTTCAGCAGCGATCTGTCCCACCACCTGCCGATCAGTGCCCTTGATAACGATTTCGGTCTGCGTCGGACACTCCACTCTGATGCCAGACGGCATTTCCTTGCCCACAGGATGCGAGAAGCCGATTTGCAAATTCAATTTGCTGCCCTGGGCAGCAGCGCGGTAACCCACGCCGACCAAAGACAGCTTTTTCTCGAAGCCCTTACTCACGCCGTTCACCATGTTGGCGACCAGGTTACGCATCGTGCCGGACATGGAATCGGCCTCAACCGAATCATTCGCAGGAGAAAAACTGAGCGTGCCGCCATTCGATTTGATCAACACCAGCGGGTGGGACGGCTGCAACAGTGTGCCCAAGACTCCTTTGACGCTTATCTGCTCCGTGCTAACCGAAACATCGACGCCGGCAGGTACAGCGATCGGCATTTTTCCAACGCGAGACATAACAATCCTTCGTTCAAGCGACGTAGCAAAGCACTTCGCCACCGATGCCGACTTGGCGAGCCTTGCGATCCGTCATGACACCCATGGGCGTCGTCACGATCGCCACACCGAGACCATTCATCACGTTCGGTACGTCGTGCCGGCCTTTGTACACACGCAACCCAGGGCGACTGACGCGCTCGATACGTTCGATTACCGGACGGCCAGCGTAATATTTCAACGAAATCTCGAGCTGCGGTTTCGAAGGTTCGCCGCGGACGGCGTAATCGTCAATGTAGCCTTCATCCTTCAAAACCTTGGCGATGGCGACTTTCAGTTTCGACGAGGGCATACCGACAGTGGGCTTCTCCACCATTTGCGCGTTGCGAATACGGGTCAACATATCAGCAATCGGATCACTCATGCTCATCTAAATTCTCCTGCTCAGGCCAGTTTTTACGCGACACAACCAGACTCACCAACTGGCTTTGACGATGCCGGGGATATCACCCTTGAACGCCAATTCGCGAATCTTGTTGCGGCCCAAACCAAACTTGCGGAAGGTGCCACGTGGGCGGCCGGTCAATGCACAGCGATTGCGCTGGCGCGTCGGATAGGCATTGCGAGGCAGCTTCTGCAATTCGAGGCGGGCGGCGTAACGCTCTTCATCACTCTTCTTTGCATCGTTCGCAGTACCTTTCAGCTCCGCATACTTCTTCGCGTATTTCGCAACCAAATGATCACGCTTCAATTCGCGCTGGATGAGTGAAGTCTTTGCCACGGTCAATCCTTCAATTCTTGAACGGGAACTTAAACGCCGTCAGCAATGCCTTGCACTCGTCGTCGTTCTTGGCGGTCGTCGTGATGCTTATATTCAATCCACGCAAAGCATCGACCTTGTCATACTCGATTTCCGGAAAGATGATCTGTTCCTTGACACCGATGTTGTAATTGCCCCGCCCGTCAAACGCCCGACCCGAAATTCCCCGAAAATCGCGCACCCGAGGCAGGGCAATCGTCACGAACCGGTCTAGAAACTCATACATCTGCACGCCGCGTAACGTCACCATGCATCCGATGGGCACGCCGTCCCGAATCTTAAAGCCGGCGATCGCCTTCTTCGACATGGTCACGACAGGCCTCTGACCCGCAATCTTGCTCAGGTCACTGACCGCGTGTTCCATGACTTTTTTATCAGACACCGCCTCACTAACACCCATGTTCAAGGTAATTTTCGTGATTCGCGGCACTTGCATCACAGAAGCGTAGCCAAATTTCACAATCAAATCAGATGTGATCCGGTCGCGAAAAACTGCTTGGAGGCGAGCGATATTTGGTTGAGCCATGAGAACCTCTTACGCCTTTACTTCTTCACCGCTGGACCTGAAGACCCGAACTTTGGTCTTGTCGGCCAGCAGCTTGATACCGACGCGGTCGGCCTTCCCCGTTGCCGGGTTGTAAATAGCGATGTTTGACTGATGAATCGGCATCGTCTTCTCGACGATTCCGCCGGTCGCACCCTTCATCGGATTGGGCTTCACGTGCTTCTTGACAATGTTCACACCGTCGATCAACAGCCGGTCTTCGTCTACACGTTGCGACACGACGCCGCGCTTTCCTTTGTCACGACCGGTCAGCACGATGACCTGATCACCCTTGCGTATCTTGTTCATAAACTGACCTTCACTCGCGCGCAGGAAAAAAACTCACAGAACCTCGGGGGCCAGCGAAACGATCTTCATAAACCGCTCCGTACGCAGTTCGCGCGTCACCGGTCCGAATATGCGCGTGCCAATCGGCTCTAACTTCGCGTTGAGCAACACAGCAGCGTTGCCGTCGAACTTGACCAGAGAGCCGTCCTGGCGGCGCACCCCCTTGGCGGTGCGAACGACGACGGCACTATAGACTTCGCCCTTTTTGACACGCCCGCGCGGCGCCGCTTCCTTGATCGACACCTTGATCACATCTCCGATGCCGGCATAACGGCGTTTGGAACCGCCTAGCACCTTGATGCATTGAACTGACTTGGCGCCGGTGTTGTCTGCAACATCGAGCCGCGACTGCATTTGGATCATTTGTGTAAACCCCAACTTGTACCGCTGTCCGCCCCATGCCACCACGGTTGCGTTGATGCGGTCAGTCTTGGACCCCTCGGTATCTGCCGCTGCGGCCAGTACCTATTGGGAGGAGCTGGATGCAACATCTGCCCACAAGAAGCTGTCGGCCGCACCAAGCGAAGCCTTTGATTATGCTACAACCAGAAGAAGCAAGTCAAAGATTCTTCTCGCTTCGCAATAGCCAACGTTTGTCTGTCAGGTCGATTTGACTTGGGCCAACATGGTCTCGGCGCCACTGACCTCGAACTCGCCTGCCTCTTCGACGTTGAGAGTTTTGACGACACCATCGACGACGAGCATCGAATACCGGTTCGAGCGCAGCCCCATGCCGCGCGCTGTGAGATCCAGCGTCAGGCCTGTGGAACGCGTGAAGGCTGCACTGCCGTCAGCCATCATGCGCACCTTGCCGAATGTCTTTTGATCGCGGCCCCATGCACCCATCACAAAGACATCGTTGACCGACACGCACCAGACTTCGTCGACACCTGCTGCCTTTAAAGCAAGCGCATGCTCTACGTAGCCAGGGACGTGCTTGGCCGAGCAGGTGGGCGTGTAGGCGCCAGGCAGTGCAAAGATGGCAATCTTTTTCCCGGCCGTCGCCTTACCGACGTCAAAACTGTTAACGCCCAAAGAACAACCGTTACCTTCGACCTCGATAAATTCCTGCAACTCTCCCGCAGGAAGCTTGTCGCCAATTTTTAACATATGTACTCCTGACACTCAGAAACGCAAAGGCCGACACCTCAATCAAAACGTGTCGGCCGACGTATCGAGCACAAACGGCGAATTTCGCCAGACGCTTTCAGACCACCCGAGCCTTCTCGACCAAGCGAGTCACAACCCAGTTTTTGGTTTTCGATAGCGGTCTGCTTTCGGAAATCTCGACCACGTCACCAATTTTAAACTCACCATTTTCGTCATGCGCATGGTACTTGCTCGAGCGGGCGACGATCTTCCCGTAAAGCTCATGCTTGGTGCGGCGTTCGATCAGCACAGTGATCGTCTTCGAACGCTTGTCGCTGACGACTTTTCCGACCAACGTCCGCGTGTTCTTGGCTTTTGGTTCGCTCTGAACCGCTGCAGTCTGCTCATTCATTTCGAGCCGCCTTTCTTCTTCTCGGCAAGGAATGTCTTGACGCGAGCGATGTCTCGCCGTGTATTGCCCAATTGCGAGTGATTGCTCAACTGCTGGGTCGCCTTTTGCATGCGCAGATTGAAGTGGACCTTCAACAGATCTCCCACCTCTTTTTGAAGGCCCGCCACGTCTTTGTCGCGGAGTTCAGAAGTTTTCATGAATAGTCTCCGGGACCGCTCAAGCGCCGACCATGCGCGCCACGAACGTGGTGCGCAACGGCAGCTTGGCCGAGGCCAACTGGAATGCTTCGCGTGCCAACTCTTCAGGCACACCGTTGATCTCATAGAGCACTTTGCCCGGCTGAATTTCCGCGACGTAATACTCCGGATTACCCTTGCCATTGCCCATCCGAACTTCGGCAGGCTTTTGCGAGATGGGTTTGTCCGGGAAGATGCGGATCCAAATGCGACCGCCGCGCTTCACGTGGCGTGAAATCGCGCGGCGTGCTGCTTCAATCTGTCGCGCCGTCAGGCGACCCCGTTCAATAGCCTTGAGGCCGAAATCACCGAACGAGACCTTCGCGCCCCGCGTCGCGACACCGGTGTTACGGCCTTTTTGTTCCTTGCGAAACTTCCTGCGTGCTGGTTGCAGCATCTCTATTCTCCTTTGGCCGCGGTCGCAACCGGAACCTCTGCCTTGCGGACTCGCTTGACGACTGGACCCTTGGGTCCATCGGCCGCAACGCCTTCAGCGGGCTTTTCTGTCGGTCCAACAACCTGCCGCGGGCCAGGGCCAACAGTCGGACGACCCGGACGGCCTGCCGGCCCGCCCGGGCCACCAGGACGTGGCCCACGACGCGGGCCACGACGGTCGTCCTCAGCGCCCGGAGGCGTCACGATCCCCGGTGCCTCGCCATTTGCAAGCCGGTCACCGCGGTAAACCCAGCACTTCACTCCGATGATCCCGTAAGTCGTTTTTGCTTCCGAGAAACCATAGTCGATGTCGGCCTTCAGCGTGTGAAGCGGCACACGCCCTTCGCGGTACCACTCGCAGCGCGCGATCTCGATACCGTTAAGTCGCCCCGACGACATAATTTTGATCCCCTGAGCGCCCAAGCGCATCGCGTTTTGCATCGCACGCTTCATGGCGCGGCGAAACATGATGCGTTTTTCGAGTTGCTGCGTGATGCTGTCGGCGATCAGTTGTGCATCGATTTCAGGCTTTCGCACTTCCTCGATGTTCACCGCCACCGGTACACCCAAGCGACGCGTCAGTTCCGCCTTCAATTGCTCTATGTCTTCGCCCTTCTTCCCAATCACCACACCGGGACGTGCCGAATAAATCGTAATGCGAGCATTCTTGGCGGGGCGCTCGATCAAAATTCGCGAGACGGCGGCACTCTTCAGGCGAGCCTTCAGGTACTCACGCACCTTCAAGTCCTCTGCCAGCATCGTCGCGAAGTTTTTGTTCGACGCGTACCAGCGCGAAGCCCAGTTGCGGGTGACCTGCAGACGAAAACCCGTCGGATGTATTTTTTGTCCCATGATCTTCCTTGTGTGGCCTCAGTCGCCAACCGTCACGAAGATGTGGCAAGTCGGCTTGCTGATCCGGTTGCCGCGGCCCTTGGCACGCGCTGAAAAGCGCTTCAGCGTGGCCGCCTGCTCGATCAAAATCGTTTTAACTTTCAATTCATCAATATCGGCACCGTCGTTGTGTTCGGCATTGGCGATGGCCGATTCCAGGGCTTTTTTAATGATGCCGGCGGCCTTCTTCGGCGTGAAGGTCAGGATGTTGAGAGCTTGGTCCACGGGACGCCCACGAACTAGGTCCGCCACCAGGCGACCTTTGTCGACCGAGAGCCGGACTCCACGCACGATTGATCGGGTTTCCATCGTCATTCCTTATTTCCGCGCGGCCTTCTTGTCAGCCGGATGCCCCTTAAACGTGCGGGTCAACGCAAATTCGCCGAGCTTGTGACCGACCATTTGGTCAGTGACATACACCGGCACATGCTGCTTGCCGTTGTGCACCGCAATCGTCACACCAATGAAGTCGGGCAAGATCGTCGAACGTCTAGACCAAGTCTTGATCGGCTTCTTGTCCTTGATCGCAACGGCCTTCTCGACCTTGGCCATCAAATGGTGATCAACGAACGGACCTTTTTTGAGTGAACGGGTCATGTTGGCAGCCCCTTACTTCTTGCGACGCGCGACGATCATCGTCTGCGTGCGCTTGTTGTTGCGTGTGCGGTAGCCCTTCGTCAGGGTATTCCACGGAGACACAGGCGCCTGACCTTCGCCGGTGCGACCTTCACCACCGCCGTGCGGATGGTCCACCGGGTTCATCGCGACTCCGCGAACAGTCGGTCGGATGCCTTTCCAGCGACGCGCGCCAGCCTTACCGTACTGACGCAGGCTGTGCTCTTCGTTGCTCACCTCGCCAATCGTGGCGCGACAATCGATATGGATTTTGCGCACCTCGCCCGACCTCAAACGAACTTGAGCGTACGTTCCTTCACGGGCCAGTAAGGTCACCGCGGCTCCAGCCGAGCGGGCGATTTGGGCACCCTTGCCCGCCAACATTTCGACGCAATGAATAATGGATCCAACCGGAATGTTGCGAATCGGCAATGTATTGCCCGCCTTGATCGGCGCCTCGGCGCCACTCAGCACTGTAGAGCCCGCCTCGAGACCGCGCGGCGCAATGATGTAACGACGCTCGCCATCCGCGTAGCACAACAAAGCGATGTGAGCAGTCCGGTTTGGGTCGTACTCGATGCGCTCGACTTTGGCAGGAATCGCGTCCTTGTTACGTACGAAGTCAACCACGCGATAGTGGTGCTTATGACCGCCACCCTTGTGGCGAATCGTGATGTGCCCATTGTTGTTCCGGCCGGCATTTTGTATCTGCGGCTCGAGCAATGATGCTTCAGGCTTGCCTTTATGCAGGTGGGCATGGACCACCTTCACGACGCCGCGCCGACCCGGTGACGTCGGCTTGACTTTGATGACAGCCATTACGCAGCCTCCCCGGTGAAGTTGAGCTCTTGACCCGCCTTCAAGCAGACATAGGCCTTCTTGAGATGGTCGCGGCGGCCGATCGACTTGCCGAACCGCTTCACCTTGCCCTTTTGGACCACGGTATTTACTGATTCGACGTCGACCTTGAACATCAACTCAACGGCAGCCTTTATCTCGGGCTTGGTGGCATCGCGAAGCACCTTGAAAAGCACTTGATTGTGCTTCTCAGCGGCCATCGTGCCTTTTTCGCTAATGATCGGAGCCACCAGCACCTGTGTCAGTCGCGCATCGCTCGATTTGACAGTTTTCAATCTGTTCACGACAGCATCTCCTTCAATTGCTCCATCGCGCCCTTGGTCACCAAAACCTTCTTGTAGAAGACGAGCGACAACGGATCGGCATACCGAGGTTCGACCACCAAGACATTGGCCAGATTTCGAGAAGCGAGCATCAGGTTGTCATCGACTTGGTCGGAGATAACCAACACTGAATCGAGACCCATGGCTTTGAACTTGGCAGCCAATGCCGTTGTCTTCGGCGAATCGACCGTCATCGACTCGACCACAGCAAGTCGACCTTCACGAGCCAACTGAGAAAGGATCGCCGCCATACCGGCCCGATACATCTTCTTGTTGATTTTGTGGCTGAAGTTCTCGTCCGGCCGATTCGGGAATATCCGCCCGCCACCGCGCCAAAGAGGTGAGGACGTCATACCCGAGCGGGCCCGCCCGGTACCCTTCTGGCGCCAAGGCTTCTTGGTGGAGTGCTTGACCTCGGAGCGATCGAGCTGCGCCCGAGTGCCCTGACGGGAGTTGGCCTGAAAAGCCACAACGACTTGATGCACCAGCGCTTCGTTGTACTCACGTCCGAATACCGTGTCCGGCGCGTCGAACTTCATCGTCGCCTGACCTTGTTCATTGAGGAACTCGAGCTGCATCAGTTAGCTCCCTTCTTGAGCTTCGCCTTGATGGCAGGGCTGACGACCACGTGGCCGTTCTTCGACCCGGGCACTGCGCCGCGCACAAGCAACAGCTGTCGCACCTCGTCGATGCGAACGATGTCCAAGTTTTGAGTGGTCTTGGTCACGTCACCGCGATGACCGGACATTTTCTTGCCCGGAAACACGCGACCTGGATCCTGCGCCATCGAGATTGAGCCCGGCACATTATGCGAACGGCTGTTTCCGTGGGACGCGCGTTGCGAGCTGAAATTGTGACGCTTGATCGTGCCGGTAAAGCCCTTACCGATGGAGGTGCCCTGCACATCGACCAACTGACCGATAGCGAACAAGCTGAGCGGGATCTGCGCACCAAGCGCGAATTCGGCAGCTACCTCTGCGGAGACGCGAAATTCCTTGAGGATTTCGCCGGCTTCGACACCCGCCTTGGCCAAGTGCCCTGCCTCGGGCTTACTCACTCGCGATGATTTGCGGGTACCGAAGGCAACCTGAATGGCGCTATAGCCGTCGGTCTCGGCAATCTTGACTTGAGTCACACGATTGTTGGACACGTCCAGCACCGTCACGGGGATGGCATCACCATCGTCCGTAAAGATTCGCATCATGCCAACCTTGCGGCCCAACAAACCAAGCCGATGGCCAGGATTGATTGCAGTCATTGTTTTCTCCAGCCTCATCTCTGCAGAAAGGCTTTTGTTGATACACCCGGCATCGATTGGTCGGGTTGCTTTTTTCGCTCCGGCTTCAGCTTTTGCTTCAGCGCGAACAACGCTACTCTTCACTGCACTTTTGCCATTGAAGTGGGTGTTTTTTGAGAAGCCCTAAACTATAACAGAGTTAAATGCGTCGGTCAGCCGGCTTCCGACATTTGGCGTTCACTGCAGCTTGATTTCCACGTCGACGCCGGCTGGCAGGTCGAGCTTCATCAGCGCGTCGACCGTCTTGTCCGTCGGATCGACGATGTCCATCAACCGCTGGTGGGTGCGAATTTCGAACTGGTCGCGTGAACTCTTATTGACGTGCGGCGAGCGCAGGATATCGAACCGCTGCATGCGGGTCGGCAACGGCACCGGACCCTTGACGATCGCGCCGGTGCGCTTTGCAGTGTCGACAATCTCTAGTGCCGACTGGTCGATCAATTTGTAGTCAAAGGCCTTGAGACGGATGCGAATTCTTTGCTTTTGCATGACGATTCCTGAAAGAACGATGCGGCCGTGGGCCGCCATGTAGATAGAACCGGGTGACGTGGGAGGCGATTTCTAAATGCGCCTACAAACCGCCGGCCACTAACCAGGCCCGCAAATCGCAGCGCGCGCGCTGGAATTGCAGGTTCGGTGCGGAGTACGTCTTACTCCAGGATCTTGGCCACCACACCTGCGCCGACGGTGCGGCCGCCTTCGCGGATGGCGAAGCGCAGGCCTTCTTCCATCGCGATCGGGTTGATCAGCTTGACCGTGATGCTGACGTTGTCGCCCGGCATCACCATCTCCTTGTCCTTGGGCAGTTCCACCGCGCCGGTCACATCAGTCGTGCGAAAGTAAAACTGCGGCCGGTAGTTGTTGAAGAACGGCGTGTGTCGGCCGCCTTCTTCCTTCGAGAGGACATAAATCTCGGCCGTGAAGTGGGTGTGAGGCTTGACGCTGCCCGGCTTGCACAGCACCTGCCCGCGCTGCACGTCTTCGCGCTTGGTGCCGCGCAGCAAGATGCCGACGTTGTCGCCAGCCTGGCCCTGGTCGAGCAGCTTCCTGAACATCTCGACGCCGGTGCAGGTGGTCTTTTGCGTGACGGTGATGCCGACGATCTCGATTTCTTCGCCGACCTTGACGATGCCGCGCTCGACCCGGCCGGTGACGACGGTGCCGCGCCCGGAGATGGAGAAGACGTCTTCGACAGGCATCAGGAAGGCGCCGTCGATGGCGCGCTCAGGCTGAGGGATGTAGGTGTCGAGCGCGTCGGCCAGCTTCATGATGGCCTGCTCGCCGAGCGGGCCCTTGTCACCCTCGAGAGCGAGCTTGGCGGAGCCGTGGATGATGGGGGTGGCATCACCGGGAAACTCGTACTTGTCGAGCAACTCGCGCACTTCCATCTCGACGAGTTCGAGCAACTCGGCGTCGTCGACCATGTCGCACTTGTTGAGGAAGACGATGATGTAGGGCACGCCGACCTGGCGGGCAAGCAGGATGTGCTCGCGGGTCTGGGGCATGGGGCCGTCGGCGGCAGAACACACGAGGATGGCGCCGTCCATCTGCGCGGCTCCGGTGATCATGTTCTTGATGTAGTCGGCGTGGCCGGGGCAGTCGACGTGGGCGTAGTGCCGGTTGGCGGTCTCGTATTCGACGTGCGCGGTATTGATCGTGATGCCGCGTGCCTTTTCTTCGGGCGCCGCGTCGATCTGGTCGTAAG
>ENA-OFCE01000352-OFCE01000352.1-metagenomes-genome-assembly--contig:-NODE-352-length-31184-cov-25.907707_pt1 | contig 31184 bp, 27 predicted proteins | sample MGYA00153388_OFCE01 | MGnify analysis MGYA00153388 | reverse complement strand
AAAAAGCAAACAGCGCAAAGGTATACTGGATCAGGAACCGCAAGCAAAAAGCTAAGACGACAACCAACAAAAACAGCAAAAATCTGCCAAAACTAGGCAGCCAAAAAGACTGCGGGTAAAGTCCAAAAAACAGCACCACTAATCCGAATACAAACGGCAACCTTGCAAACCTTTCGGAAACGTGCGAGGCAAAGTGATGCCATACTGGATCTAAAGGCTGCAACAACTTATTAGATAAAGTCCCTTGCACTACTTGTTTTTCAAAATCCCAAATTACCCATACAACATTTGTTTGTCTGACGATAAAAGCTGCTAAAAAGTAACGCGCAAAGTCGATCGGATTCAGCCCGAATGACCCAGTTTGAGCAGCCTGCATCCAGACACCCATCAAAATAAACGGCAAAGCTCCCGACAGCACCCATAAAAGTAATTCCGCCCGGTATTCGAGCATATAAGCATAGTAGGTAACTAGCAAAGTTTTAGCAATTCTGATAAATCGTGTCATACTAATTTTAAACTTGGTTTTAGGTTTTAGCAACGGGCTAGAAGCCCGTTCCACAGAATATTGAAACTCTTGTGGAACAGGCATCTTGCCTATTCGGTTTTCCGACGTTAGCAACGGGCTAGAAGCCCGTTCCACCAAATATTGAAACTTTAGTGGAACAGGCATCTTGCCTGTTATAGAGAATGAACTCATCCAAAAATATTACACTTTTCCCGTGCGAAAAACTCTGCCGATGACCTCTTCAATTGGCGGATCGGTAATAGTCAAATCTATCACTTCCAACTCCGCCAAAATCTTTGAAACGCTCACCGTTAGCTCTTCTCTTCTGACCAAAAACCGTACTGAATTTCCCTCAATTGATTCTACCTCGCCGTAAGCAAAAGCGCTATCTTTTGATAGCGGATGAGCTAATTCTACCTGAACTTGCCGATAAGGCGCAAATCTATCCAGCAGTCCATCCAAACTGCCATCATAAACTAATTGCCCTTCATGAATTAACAAAACTCGCTTGCACAAAGCAGTAATGTCAGCCATATAGTGACTCGTCAATAGCACCGTTGCTTGATAACGCTCGTTATATTCTCGCAAAAATTGCCTAACGCTAAACTGTGCGTTGATATCCAAACCTAACGTCGGTTCATCTAAAAATAATACCTCCGGTTGGTGCAGTAGCGCCGCCATCAATTCAGCTTTCATGCGTTCGCCCAAAGATAGCTTCCGCACCGCCTGATTTAACTTGCCTTCTAGGGACAGCATTTCTGTCAATTCTCCGATTCGCTGCCGATAATCTTTATCGGGAATGCCGTAGACAGCGGCATTGATTCGCAGAGAATCGAGCACGGGTAAATCCCAGATTAACTGCTGTTTTTGTCCCATGACTAAGGTGATTCTTTGCAAAAAATCTGCTTCGCGGCGAAAGGGAGTACGATCGCACACACTCACCGTACCACTAGACGGATAAATTAAACCAGTCAGCATTTTTAGCGTCGTAGTTTTGCCTGCACCATTAGCGCCCAGAAACCCGACAACTTCCCCCGGTTCAATACTGAAAGAAACGCCATCAACTGCTTTCACATTGCGGTAAGTGCGGTTAAAAAAGTGCTGTAAGGTTCCTTTAAGTCCCGGTTCTTTAATGGCGATGGGATAAACTTTGCTCAAGTCTTCAACTAAGATAATTGGCATCGGCTTTACTTGTAACTTTTATTTTAATCTGCGATATTGCGATCGGGCTTGTGCCAAGATGAAACAGTCTAGCAGGGTGTGAAGTGCGATCGAAAAGTAACTGTGTTCTGGCGCACCCTACTAAGCTGTAGAATGAATGTAAGATATCCACGATCGCATCCCACAAAACTTACAACTATGGTACTCACCCCAAATCTTTCAGGCATCCCTCGTTTGGTAGGAGACAATTCTCCTGAAAATATTACACTTACACCGGGACAACTTGCTAGTTTTCCTGCTGGAGTTTGGATGCTGGGCGATAATGATACTGTTAGGGGATCGTCAGATGCAGAACGGATTTTTGGCAACGATGGTAAAGACAGTTTGTTAGGCGGCGCTGGTAATGATTCTATTTACGGCGGCAAAGATGATGACGACATTTTGGGAGAAACAGGCGATGATTTCTTGACAGGGGATAGAAATAGCGATTTCCTGGATGGCGGCGCCGGAAATGATTTACTGCGCGGCGGACAAGGTATTGATTTGTTAGTTGGCAGTGACGGTAATGATACTTTAATAGGTGACAGAGATGTGGATATTTACAAAGGAGGTGCGGGGAGTGATGTGTTTGTTTTTCGAGTCGATCAAGCGGGCATCAGAGTAGCTGGAATTGAAGTTCCTGATGCGGTAATTGTGGATTTTGATAAATCTAGCGATTCGATTGGAATTAGTGTGCCATTTACCAGCAACAATATCTCATTTGAACAGGTAAGTTATAGTTTAAACGATCCGAGACTGCTGCTGCTCGATCCTGCAACTATATCGGGGGGAACGAGTTTGCTAGCCAAGGGTGGCATCTCGCAGCGAAGTCTCGATCCCGATGGCAATGGCCGCGTTGAAGTTACTAATATTAGATTCGGTGTTACTAATGCTTTGTTGGGTACTGTGTTGAATGTGACTCCGGCAGACTTAACTGGTCGTTTGATTAATGCTAGTTCTCTCCTTTAATTCGCTAATTGATTAATTCTCTTTCCATAACGGGCAAGATGCCCTACCACAATATAGTGCGTTTGTGGTAGGGTGCGTCAGGTTTTAGATTCTGAAAAAGCACAGAAAGTATAGTTTTGACGCACCATTTATTCGAGGAGTGCGTCAGTTCTGAGATTGTTGATTTTTGGCGAAGATCGCGGTAGCTGACGCACCCTACTTATTATCGCTGGTGCGTCGCTCGGTGAATTTTTCGTCTTTTTTTGATATAAGCAATGGCGACACACCCTACCAATAATGACCAATGACTAATGACTAATGACTCTCACAACTTACTTGCCCTTTGCCATTGTCCACTGCATCAAACCGGGGAACAATCGATAAGCTTCCGATGCCAAGAAAGCAGGGCCGACTATAACTTCTGCACGCTGATTTTTCACAGCATCCCAGATAGCTTTGGCAATATCTTCTGGCTGACTTGCTGCTGAAGATTTTAGCATTTCGGTCATTTGCTGGCGGCGCAATTCGACTGCGGGTTCGGATCGATCGCGAAATTGAGCTCTTTCCAAAAAATCGCTGTTAATCAAGCCCGGATGCACCGCACAAACGTGAATACCTTGGGGTGCTAATTCTAATCGCAAAGTTTCTGTTAAACCCGTTACTGCATATTTGCTGGCACAATAAGCAGTCATTTGAGGTAAGGGCATTTTGCCACCAATGGAACCAACATTGACTATTGTCCCAGTTTTTCGTTCCAGAAAATGTGGCAAAATTTCTTGAATTGTGTTAACGCAGCCCCAAAAATTGGTATTCATTAATTGCTGCCAGTCTTCGGAGGTAGTTTGCTCGATCGCCCCCGCGAGACAAATACCAGCATTGTTAACCAAAACATCGATGTTCCCGCAGGTATCTAGGGCTTTTTGGACGATCGCGCGTACTTGTTGAATGTCGCCAACATCCCCCGCAATAGCCACAGCCGAAGTGCCTTCGCGCTGCACTTGAGCCGCTGCTGCTGCCAATCTCTCCGGCTGGCGAGCCACCATCACTACATCGTAGCCTTTACTGGCAAATAACAGTGCTGTTGCTTTGCCGCTTCCTTGAGAAGCGCCTGTAATCAAAACTGTAGGAGCCATAGATTGTTATAAATTGTAATATCAATTCCAGTTGAACCGGAATGACTGTTGACTGTTGACTGTTGACTGTTGACTGTTGACTGTTGACTGTTTGAATAATACCGATGCAACCGGAAACTAGATGATTCGGACTTGTGTGATGTTATTTTGTAGGGGCGGGTTCGCCAACAATAATTGCCCATAATCTACAATCTCATAAACCCTGCCTGCCCTTACTATACATTAATATTTCTTGAGTATGGGAATTTTTGAAGAATGGCGATCGGGCTTTTTTAACGAACCGCGAAGACGCGAAGCTCGCGTTGGAAGAGTGGAGAAGAGAAGGGAAGAGAAAGTTTTCTAAATTTGTGCGAAAATTGCTCTGTAAATTTTATTTTTGGTAATTACTCACATCTTGCACCATTCTCAATAAGCTTTTTATGAACAGGCTCTCCGGCCTGTTCCACAAGAAAATTCAGTCTTTGTGGAACAGGCCGGAGAGCCTGTTTCTGGCAATGGTGCAATATCTCAGTAATTCCCAATTCCCAATTACCCAAAAAATGAATCTTCCGAAACAAGCGCCGAATTGGTCGATCGCCCTAGTGTTAATTATCGGTGTTTTAGCCGTCTCAACTGCCTCAATTTTAATTCGGCTGGCCAACTTGAAAGCAGGTGCAAGCGGCTTCGGTTTCAGCTTGGTACTCGCCGCTTCTCGCCTGACTTTATCTGCTTTAATTCTGCTTCCAGCTTGGCCGAAAATTCAGTGGAATGCCCTGCAACCGGGAGCTCGGCGCTATGCTGCTGCTGCGGGTTTGTGTCTCGCCCTGCACTTTGCTCTCTGGATTACCTCACTTTCTTATACATCGATCGCCGCTTCGACTGCCCTCGTAACCACAAATCCCGTCTGGGTAGCGCTGTTATCGCGATTCTGGTTTGGTGAAAAACTGAGCAAAATGTCGATCGCTGGCATTACTATAGCTCTGGCTGGCGGAATCGCGATCGCCGTTGGGAGTGCAGGCGCAGCCAATGTCGGCAGTCAGCAACTGCTGGGAAATTTCCTGGCTCTGGCTGGTTCCTGGGCTGTCAGCTTGTATTTGCTGCTGGGGCGAGAAGCTCAGCGACGGGGACTCGGAATTGGTGGCTATATTGCGATCGCCTATACTGTTGCTGCGATCGTCCTGTTGCCTCTGCCGATCGTCTTTGGTATCAGTTATACTGGGTACCCGCACATTGTATATTTTTATATTTTGTTAACGGCCGCCTTGCCTCAATTAATCGGTCACACTATTTTAAACTGGGCTGTAGTGCAGATTTCCCCAACTCTGGTAACTCTTGCTATTTTGTTTGAACCGGTTGGGGCGAGTTATTTGGGTTATTTGCTGTTTGGGGAAGTGCCCCCATCGGCGGTACTCGCAGGTGCTGCGGTGCTGCTGTCCGGCGTAGCAACCGCTACCGTAGGAGCCCAAAGATCGCAGTCAACAGTTAACAGTTAACAGTTTTCAACATTGCCACTACAGTTGCCGTGAGTCAGGATAGAACAGATTAGGGCTTAAAGACAAAAATAACTTGTCATATCAATTCCGGTTGTATTGGAATTAATCTTACCCGAAGTCAGGACACGGCAGTGCCGTGTCCCTACAATTGATCGCGGTAGGGAAGCGGCACTGCCGTATCCTCGCTTGTCATTCCGGTGCAGCCGGAATTGATATCAGTTAGTTGAATATCAGCTCCAAACTATCAAATGTCTAATTAATGACAACTGTCAACTGTTAACTGTCAACTGACAACTGTCAACTGATCCTCGGGTGCCTTTCGGAGAATAAAATTATGCTGCCAGAACAATTACAGCGCATCATCGGCTACTTTCTCGAAGAAGCCACAGAACACATCCAAATCATCGAACAAGGCTTGCAGGGCCCTCAATTCACCATGCAAGCTCCCCAAACGATACATCAGCTCATCCGAGCCTCGCACTCGATTAAAGGAGGAGCCGCGATGCTCGGATTTAGCAGCATTCAGCGGATAGCCCATCGCTTGGAAGATTATTTAAAACTTCTCAGAGAATGTCCGATCGCCGTTGATAGCAGGCTACAATCGCTATTAACCGAAGTTTTTAATATTTTGTCAGCCTTGGTGTCCAAGGTTTCTAAAGGTTTTGGGCTCAACGCGGAAGACGCAAACCAAATGCTATCCCTCGCCGAACCGGTTTTTGACGAACTCGACGCTTACCTGAGAGTGCTGATTCCCACTCGCCTGAGTGTGAGAGCAGTAACCGACGAACACATCCACATTTTTTCCGGTTACTGCGCTTCTGCTGAGGGATTTTCATCGGCGATTGCGTCGCGCATCGGTTTGCTCCGAGGTACTATTACCCGCCACGATCAAGAAGGCGAGGGCATTCGCCTTTATATTGACATTTACTTGCCGCCTTACAGCAGGATCGAAAACATCCGCCAAGCTGTCGAACTCTCAGGCGCTACGATTGGGACTGTTCAGACGCAGCGCGACTTTTCGCTGCTAGCTGCGGATTATCCCGTTTACCGAAGTGCGATCAAACGTCCTGCAATTTGTAACGGATGTCGCTACTATTACGGCAGAAGCGACGGTGGCCATCTGCTCAACTGCACAATCCATCCCCGCGGCCCGGAAGCAGAAGATTGTCGCGATCGCGAACCGGAATAAGTATTATAAAATCAGGACTGCAAACGAAGATTTGGAACCAGGGAAAACTTGCTTCTAAAACCAATATTTTCCTTGATATTTTTCCCATTGTCCTCTGCCCAATTCTTTTTTGATTTCTAGACAACTAAATCCTTCTTCCTTCCAAAACCTCCCTTAAAAGCTGATACCACAACTCGAATTAATTGCAGCATGGTCGCCGGATGCCCCACCGCCCAGATATTGATAGCTAGACAAGTGATTCCCATCGCTAGCAAGATGTATGTCGGAGGCATTACTACCCCGATCGCGAACCAGGAAAAAACGTGAAATATCATTGCTGTAGCCCAAAGGCTGGCCACAGCCACAGACGCCCAGACTTGGATTCGAGGTCGGTTTAGTCCGGTCAAGATCGCTGTCTGCAAAGTGGTCAGCAAGTTTGCCGGAACTAAAAAAGCACAGATACCTATGCAGTAGGTATGAGAAAACTCAGTAAGTGTATTGAAGTCGAGCATCAGTATAATTGTCGGGCCTGTTGGATATACTTAAAGAGCTTAACGTGACTTGAGTTTTAAATCTTGTCACCCTTACTTTAACTTAATATTTTTGTCAAGGGGTCGGTCTGAAGACGCATTTCTCTACCCTTTTTCCTGATTGCCAAATTTTACCACAAATATTAACTTTATGGAAAATCATTAAAACTACTTGAATAATCGCAACAAGTGCTGCAATAATTAAGAACGGGCAGCGATCACAATTGAAGAACCCAGTCAGTATAAATATCTAGAAGACTGCCGTTAGTCGAGCAGCAACACAACCGCAGGCTAATTTTTGACTCACTGATTCTCGGATGATTGATTGTCAGCCTCCGTCAAGAAATCGAGCTGTTGTGCGATCGAACAATATGAGATTATTATTGAGAAGGTAATTTTATCTCAAATCTAAGATCGATAGAACCCAAAGAGAACTTTTACAGCGGAAAACAGAGAAAATGGATCGACAAATTACAATCCCAGCACTTGAAAAAGTTGACTTAACAAACTGTGACAGAGAGCCAATTCACATATCGGGTCACATTCAGCCGCACGGGGTGCTACTTGTGGTAAAAGAACCTCAATTAGAAATACTGCAAGTCAGTGAAAATACGCAGGATTTGTTAGGCGTCGATGCCGAAAGTGCGATCGGTCAAGATTTAAGCTTATTACTCGATCGCACTCAGCTAGAAAAACTCAAAGCCTGTTTGCAGAAACAAAACTTAAAAACCGTCAATCCGATTAAACTATCGGTCAAAAAAGCAGGCAAATCTTTAGAATTTGACTGTATCCTCCACCGAGGAGAAGGAGTTTTGATCGTCGAGTTAGAATTGGCAACCACCACAGAAAATCTTTCCGTTTTTAGCTTTTATCATTCAGTCAGATCCACTGTCAGCCAAATTCAGAGCGCCAAAAATCTCAAGGAATTATGTCAACAGACTGTAGAAGAAGTCAGGAATATTTCCGGCTTTGATAGAGTTATGGTCTATCAATTCGACCCCGAAGGCAACGGCGCTGTAATCGCTGAAGACAAAGCAGAAAACCTGAGTCCTTTCTTAGGCTTAAACTACCCCAGCACAGATATTCCCAAACAAGCCAGAAAACTGTATTCTTTAAACTGGCTGAGGTTAATACCAGATATTAATTATCAACCAGTCCCCCTCGTTTCACGAAACAACTTTGTTACTAATGAACCAGTAGACCTCAGTTTCAGCGTTTTGAGAAGCGTTTCTCCCATTCACCTAGAATATCTGCAAAATATGGGCGTTGCAGCTTCAATGTCAATCTCGTTAATCAAAGATCAAAAACTGTGGGGATTGATTGCTTGCCACAACTCTACACCAAAATACCTAAACTATGAATTGCGCGCCGCCTGCGAATTTATCGGGCAAGTAATGTCGTTAGAACTGCAATCAAAAGAAGGAAACGAAGACTACGACTACAAACTACACTTAAAATCTATTCAAACCAAGATTTTTGAAGACATATCCACCTCCGAAAATTTGTCGGAAGTGTTAGTTAAATGCCAGCATAATTTGCTAGAAGCAGTCAACGCCCAGGGAGCCGCAATCGTATTTGGAGACAATTGCTATCGAGTCGGACAAACACCAGAGGGAGAATCGCTCAAATACTTAACTAATTGGGTGCAAGATAACCTAAAAAAAGAAATATTTTATACAGACTCGCTGACCAAATGCTATCCAGAAGCTGAGGGATTCAAAGACACAGCCAGCGGGTGTTTAGCGATAGCAATATCGCCGACTCAAAAAATATACGTTTTGTGGTTTCGCCCAGAAGTAATTAAGACCGTAAATTGGGCGGGAAACCCCAACAAACTAATTCAAATAGATGAAGATGGCAGCCATCGAATATCTCCTCGGAAATCCTTCGAGCTGTGGAAAGAAAATGTGAGGTGCAAATCTTTGCCTTGGAAACAATGCGAAGTAGACGCTGCATTAGAACTTAAAAAAGCAATGATTAATATAGTGCTGCGTCAAGCCGACAAACTCGAAAAATTAAATACGGCATTACAAGCATCAGTCGCCCGAGAACGGGAAAAAACGGCTCATTTAAAAACAGCGATGTCCGAGCTTCAGCGCACGCAAACTCAATTGGTGCAAAGCGAAAAAATGTCAAGTTTGGGACAATTGGTGGCGGCGGTAGCTTATGAAGTTACTAACCCGATTAACTTCATCTACGGAAATCTTAGCTATGCCAACGAATACAGCCAAAAACTGATCGATTTATTGCAGCTTTACGAGCAGCACTATCCGTCGCCGTCGCTAGAAATTCAAGCAGAAATAGAAATAGCAGAATTAGAGTTTATAGTTGAAGATTTACCGAAGTTGCTGGGTTCAATGAAAGTAGGAGCTAACCGCATCCGTGAGATAGTTCAGTCGCTGCGAAACTTCTCTAGAATTGACGAAGCGGAAATTAAACCAGTTGATATTCACGACGGATTGGACAGCGCTTTGCTGATTTTGAGCAACCGACTCAAACCAAAGCCCGTAAGCGTAGCAGGTACGCAGTACCATCGCCCTGCAATTCATCTCATCAAAGAATATGGCTCTTTGCCTTTGGTTGAGTGTTACGCAGTTCAGATAAACCAAGTATTTATGAATGTACTGACAAATGCAATTGATGCTCTAGAAGATGCCTTTGTCAACAAACATTTATCACCACAATGCGGGCGTGAAGGAGAGCAAATCAATTCGGGACAAATTCGGATTGTGACTGAAGTTTGCCCGGGTAAAAAAGCCGTATTAGTTCGGATCAATGACAACGGTTGGGGCATGACAGAAACAGTTAGGCAAAAAATATTTGAGCCGTTTTTTACCACAAAACCTGTGGGGAAAGGTGCGGGGATAGGTTTGGCAATCTGCCACGAAATTGCGGTGGAACAACACGGCGGCAAATTGAGTTGTATTTCAGCCCCCGGAAAGGGAACGGAGTTAATTATTGAGATTCCCTTGAACCAAACTCATCTCAAACCGATTGTAAAATGAAAAAAGTCTGCGCCAGCGAAGCTAGGGAATCGCCAAAATTTAAAAATCGAAAATTCGATTAAAATACAAAGCAGCTAAGTAGATTTGAGCCAATTCTGAGGAATCGATTGTGACTGAAAAAAATACCGCCCAATGGGATGCCGGCAGATTTGTCAAAACCTTGGCTTATTTCGGCGTGATTCCCTTCATTGGTAGCATTAGCTGGCTGCAACAACTGTTCGGAAGCAGCGGCAAAAGTAAAAAAGAGCAGCCCAAATTGGTACTCGTCGCCGGTGCGACAGGTGGCGTCGGGAAGCGAGTTGTCAAGCGACTGCAACAGCGGGGATATAAAGTCCGCTGTCTCGTCAGGGATATTAAAAGAGCCACAGAAATTCTCGGCAAAAATGTCGAATTAGTCGAGGCAGATATCACTCTCGCCGAGACGCTAACACCGCTAGTAACGGAGGGCGTAGAAGCAGTTATTTGCTGCACCGGCACCAAAGTTCAACCAGTAGAAGGAGATACCCCAACCAGGGAAAAATACTATCAAGGCATCAAGTTTTATATGCCAGAAGTTGTGGATGTTCCCGAAATAGTTGAATACAAAGGGCTGAACAATTTAGTGCAAGCTGTGCGCAGCCAGCTAATTAAAGCAGGCGAAAAAATCATTTTCGACTTCACAAAACCCAGCCAAGATTTAAAAGAAACTTGGGGCGCTCTCGATGATGTTGTGATGGGCGGGACTAGCGAAAGTTCGATCGTACTTACAGACAGTACAGCCATATTCACAGGCAATGTTTCTACTGCCAACTCCGGCGGCTTTGCTTCCGTGCGCACCCGCAACTTCGATTCTCCGCTCAATCTCGCAGGATTTAGCGGCCTCCAACTGCGCGTCAAAGGGGATGGTAAGCGCTACAAGTTGATTGTGCGCAGCGAGGCTAAATGGGATGGCATTGGCTATTGCTATTCGTTTGATACTGTTTACAATACCTGGATTACTGTCATTGTTCCCTTTGATAAATTAATTCCAGTTTTCCGCGCCAAAACTGTCAAAGACGGCTCGAAATTTGATGCCAGCAGCATTTATTCTTTTCAGTTAATGTTGAGTAAGTTTGAATACGATGGTGCGCTGAATCCGAAATTTTTACCTGGTGTTTTTCAACTGGAATTAGAATCTGTTAAAGCTGATGGCGGACAAGTTTTACCGCGATTTGTGATGGTGAGTTCGGCTGGAGTTACTCGCCCTGGCCGCCCAGGACTTATTTTGGAAGATGAACCGCCTGCTGTCAGGATGAATGATATGTTGGGGGGAATTTTGACTTGGAAGTTGAAAGGGGAGGATTGCGTGCGATCGAGCGGCATACCTTATACTGTGGTCAGACCTTGCGCTTTGACTGAAGAACCGGGAGGCAAAGCTTTGATATTCGAGCAAGGAGACAATATTCGGGGCAAAGTTAGTCGGGAAGATATTGCAGAGTTGTGCGTGCAAGCTTTGGAACAACCGCAAGCTTGTAAGGTGACTTTTGAGGTAAAAGAGGGGGAAAATGGTAATTCTCCCGGAGATTGGCAGGGTTTATTTGCGGGGGTTAAATAACGATGTCCGGGTTATTTACCTGTTAATTACTCGGCGGTTGAAACCGCGTCTTGTCAAACGAAGTCTGCCTCCGCAGACAAGCGAGGTAACTGGTTCCCAGGCTCTGCCTGGGAAACGATGTCCAGAGGCTCTGCCTCGCTTTCAGGGACGGAAAAATGGAGGCAGAGCCTCCAGATATGCGTTCCCAGGCAGAGCCTGGGAACGAGTGGAAATCTAGAGACATTTATCATATTTATTTACTTATGTTTTTGAGTTTTTTTCGACGCTATTCAACACCTTATTTATTTTTGTTTCCGGCTTTATTTGTGTTGAGTTTGACTGTTTTGTGGCCGGCTTTGCAAGCTTTTTATTTGAGTTTTACCAGTTACGAATATGACTTGACGCAAGCGCCGCAGTGGGTGGGGTTGAAGAATTTTGAGAGGTTGTGGGCCGATCGCACTTTTTGGCAAACTATGACCAATACGCTGCTGTATCTCGTCTGTGTTGTGCCTATATTGGTGGTTCTACCGTTGGGAATGGCGATTTTGTGCAATCAGAAACTCAGGGGGATGAACTGGTTTCGGGCAGCATACTACACGCCGGCGGTGATTTCGATGGTTGTCGCCGGGATTGCTTGGAAGTGGTTGTTTGCTGAGACTGGATTGTTGAATCAGTTGGGAGAATTGTTGGGTTTACCTCCTGTTTCTTGGCTGGCTAATCCGAAGTTGGCACTCTTTAGCGTAATGGTGGTTACTATCTGGAAAGGATTGGGTTATTACATGGTAATTTATTTAGCGGGGCTGCAATCTATTCCGGCAGAATTGTACGAGGCGGCTGCTATTGATGGTTCGGATGGTTTGGGGAAACACTGGGATATTACTGTACCTTTGATGAAGCCTTATTTGGTTTTGGTGGCGGTGATTTCGGCGATTTCTGCTACTAAGGTTTTTGAAGAAGTTTATATTATGACTCAGGGCGGGCCTCGCAATAGTTCTAAGACTGTTGTTTATTATCTTTACGAACGCGCTTTTAAGGATTTGGAAATTGGTTATGCTTGTACGATCGGGCTGGTGTTGTTTTTGCTAATTTTGGGTTTGTCGATTCTGCAAGTTAGCCTTCAGGGTTTGACTCGCAATGATTGAGATTTACAGCAGATTGCAAGTCGATTATATCGCCGGAACAAACTGGTAGAATGAATCGGGCGATCGACTATCGCAGCGATTTCTATTCGTTAGGCGTCACTTTTTACGAGATGCTGACGGGTGAATTGCCGTTTAGTGCGATCGACCCTTTAGAATTAGTGTACTGTCACATTGCCCGCATAGCACCGTCTCCTCGCAGTTTGAAGCCCGAAATTCCCGAAGCAATTTCTGGAATTGTGATGAAATTGTTGGCCAAGACGGTGGAAGATAGGTATCAAAGTGCTGATGGGCTGAGGTTTGACCTAGAAACTTGTCTGGCGATGCTGCAAGCGTCGGGCAATATATCTGATTTTACTGTCGGAAATGCCGATCGAGCCGGTCAACTACTAATCCCCCAAAAACTCTACGGTAGAGAAACCGAAGTCGCTGCTTTACTCAGTGCTTTTGAGCGAGTTAGCGGTGCACAAAAAAATACAGATTCCCTTTCTGGGGTCGAATTGATGCTGGTTTCCGGTTATTCGGGGATCGGCAAATCCTACTTGGTAAATGAAGTTCAAAAACCCATTGTCCGGCAGCGCGGTTATTTGATCAGCGGCAAATTCGACCAGTTTAAACGCAATATTCCCTACGCTTCTCTAATTCAAGCATTCCAGTCATTAATCCGGCAGTTGCTAACAGAAAGTAAAGCATCTATCCTGACTTGGAAACAAAAAATGCTAGTCGCTTTGGGAACCAGCGGTAAAGTTGTTGCAGACGTGATTCCCGAAATCGAATTAATTATCGGCAAACAGCCGGAAGTACCGCAATTGGGGCTGACAGAATCGCAAAACCGATTTAACCGAGTGTTCATACAATTCATCAGCGTGTTTACCGCCAAATCATACCCGCTGGTGATTTTTCTCGACGATTTACAGTGGGCAGATTCGGCATCGCTCATGAAAGCATCTCTTGCTATTTCCGACGAAATTGTTCTCGATGCTTTGCTGTAAAAACTAATGATAATTCTGCTGGAAAATGCCGGGGCTCAAACCGGCTGTCTGATCGCGTCGAAATCCGGCGAGTTTGTCGTAGAAGCTGCGGGAGAAGTTGACGGCGATATGCGGGTGCTCTCAGGTGCGGGGTTGTCTTATGCGTATCCGCGATCGATCGTCAATTTTGTCGATCGCACTCAGGAAGATATCGTGCTAAATGACGCCCGCAGCGAGGCTATTTTCCACAATGACCCCTACATCGCCGATCGCCAGCCAAAATCGCTGTTGTGCGCGCCGATCGGCGATGTAGGCAAATTAACGGCTATCCTGTATTTGGAAAATAACTTAACAACCGGTGCTTTTACAGTCGATCGTTTGGAAGTATTGAAACTGCTTTCTTCCCAAGCTGCGATCGCCCTAGAAAATGCCCGCCTTTATGCTAACTTAGAAACAGCTAACCAACAATTAGCAGAATCCAACTTAAATCTCGAAGTAAAAGTTACACAGCGCACCCAAGAATTGCGCGAAAAAAATGTATTGCTGTCTCAAGAAATTCAAGAACGCCAAAAAGCAGAAGCCGCCGCTCGAGATGCCAGCCGTGCCAAAAGCGAATTTCTAGCTAACATGAGCAACGAATTGCGAACCCCCCTCAACGGCATTTTAGGCTACGCTCAAATCTTTAAGCGCGACCAACATTTATCCGCATAGCAACAAGATGGAATTGGGGTTATTCAGCGCTGCGGCGAACACTTGCTCGCTTTGATCGAGGATATTTTAGACCTTTCTAAAATCGAAGCTAGGAGAATGGATCTCGTGCCGGCAGAGTTTGATTTTCCCGAGTTCCTTCAAGGCATAACTGCCATTTGCCGCATCGGGCCGCTCAAAAAAACATAGCTTTTAATTGCGAATATCTTTCCTCTCTTCCCAATGTAATCTCGGCTAATGAAAAAAAGCTGCGGCAAATTTTGATTAATTTAATTGGCAATGCTGTTAAGTTTACTGAAAAGGTGGGGTAACATTTAAGGTTTTAAGAGAGGAGAGGACTGAAGTCCTTACTACGAACGTGAGGATTCGGTTTCAAGTTGAAGATACGGGAATTGGGATTGCTGCTGATGAATTGCCAAAGATATTTGCACCTTTTGAACAGGTGGGCAATACTCGCCGCCATACTGAAGGCACTGGCTTGGGATTGGCGATCGGCCGCCAATTAGTGGAGATTATGGGCGCTGAATTGAAAGTAGAAAGCACTTTAGGCAGAGGTAGCATTTTCTGGTTTGAGTTGGATTTGCTGGCAGTTGACAGCCCCGAAAAAAATAAAAAGCGTTCCGAAAAATTTATCAAAGGTTTCAATGGTACTAATAAAAAAAATTTGGTGGCAGACGATCGGCGGGAAAATTGATCGGTTTTAATTCATCTACTTCAACCTCTAGGTTTTGAAATAATTGAGGCGGTTGACGGTCAAGATTGTTTGAATAAAGCCCTGGAATTTCAACCGGATTGTATCTTGATTGATTTGGTGGTGCCAGTGATGGACGGATTTGAAGCGATGCGGCAAATTCGCAAGTTGCCCCAATTACAAAATGTGGTGGCGATCGGCACTTCTGCTAGTATTATGGAAGTGGAAAAGCAGGAAAGTTTAGCAGTAGGATGCGATGCTTTTATTCCCAAACCGATCCGGGTGGAAGAACTTTTAAATTGCTTGCAAGTTCATTTGGGCTTACAATAGATTTACGAGGAGTTGCAAAATGGAAATACTGAATCTGAAGTTTCCCGCCAACAATCTCAAATTCAGGAGCGAGAAATAATTGCTCCTCCCGCTGATGAAATAGCTGTACTTTTTGAATTCGCAATGAGGGGTGACTTAGGAGAAATTCAAAAACAAGCCGAAAAATTGACAAAAATGGATATTAAATATGTCTCTTTCGCTAACCATCTGAATCAATTAGCTAAAAATTTTGACGAAGCCAAGATTTTAGAATTCGTAGAACAATATAGGAATATGTAAAAATATGAGCATTTTACCTTTGGAACAGAGTGTTATCTTAATCGTCGATGACAATCCAAATAATTTGGTAGTGCTGTTTGATTTTTTGACGGAATCTGGGTTTAAAGTGTTGGTGGCGCGAACGGGGGAGAGCGCTATTACAAAAGCTGAGTATTCCCTGCCGGATTTGATTTTGCTGGACGTGTTGATGCCGGGAATTGACGGGTTTGAAACTTGCCGGAGTTTGAAGGCTTCCAATTTAACAAAAGATATCCCAGTGATTTTTATGACGGCGCTGCATGAGACGGAAAATAAGGTGAAGGGATTTAGTCTGGGGGCGGTGGATTATGTTACTAAACCGATTCAAAATGAAGAAGTTTTAGCTCGCGCTAAAGCACATCTTAGTATCCGTAAATTGAATCAAAAACTTCGGGATCAAAATGTTCAGATGCAGCAGGAAATTGCCGATCGCCAACAAGCTCAAATTAACCTGGAACAACTGGCTTCTGAGTTGGAAAAGCGCGTAAATTCGCGCACTTTGGAACTTTCTCAAGCTAACGCCATGCTCCAGGAAGAGGTTCACCAGAGGCAGCAAATACAGGAAAATTTGCAGAAGTCCCTGCGCGAACTCAAGCACGCTCAATCGCTGTTAATTCAAAGCGAAAAAATGTCGGCTTTGGGGCAAATGGTGGCTGGGATTGCTCACGAAATTAACAATCCGGTGAATTTTATTTGCGGCAATCTCAATTATGTTCGCGATTATGTTGAAGATATTCTCAAGGTACTCGATCTTTACCAGCAGCACTATCCCGAACCCGCGCCGGAAATAGCATCAGCAGTAGAAGCGGCGGATCTAGAATTTATTAAAGAAGATTTGCTAAAAATGCTTAATTCGATGCGGGTAGGCGGCGATCGCATTCGCGAGATAATTCTGTCTCTGCGGTATTTTTCGCGGCAGGAAGGGCGGGAAATGGAGCCGATTGATATTCATGAAGGTATTGACAGCACGCTGATGATTTTGCAAAATCGGCTGAAATTTAAGGCGAACCGTCCGGCGATTGAGGTGATTAAAGAATACGATGCCGATTTGAAAAATGTAGAGTGCTGCGGCGGCGAAATCAATCAAGTATTTATGAATATTTTAGCTAATGCGATCGATGCGATCGAAGAATGCAGCAGTGAAAAAACTTTCGAGGAAATTGCCGAAAATCCCTACCAGATTCGGATTTGTACGAAAGTCAGCAACTCGAACACCGCAATTATTAAAATTCATGACAGCGGGCGGGGAATTAGCGAGGATTTGTGCGATCGCATTTTTGACCCGTTTTTTACAACAAAGCCGATCGGCAAAGGTACAGGAATCGGCCTGTCAATTAGCTGGCACATTGTCATCGAAAAGCACGGCGGCAGTTTGCGGTGTTGTTCGATACCGGGCCAAGGTACTGAATTTGCGATCGAACTTCCCATCCTACAGAAAGTTCGAGAAATGGCAATCTCAGGTTCCAAAACTGGAGACGGCGGTTGAAACCACTACTACACAAGCAAAATCCGCGCAACGCGAGACTAATAAATAAACCTATAAATCCGGTCTATCCTGAGTATCTTCCGCAGAATTTGGGTCTAATTCCCACCGACTTTTATCTCGGCGATCGAGCATATTTGTTGTATTCAAAATAGCTCCATCGGGCATTTCTATTCCCGCAGCGGCTCCGAGTTCATCAACCATATCTTGGTCAGGAGTTGGAGCGCTTCCACCCACCAATTTCTCACCAGTGGCGCTTTCTTGTTCCGCAGCAGCAACATCGCCATCCCCGCCAACAATCTGAGAATTGGTTGAAGTATATTCAGAACTGCTATCATCCAGAGTTGTGATTTCGTCTTCGTTCAATCCCGGTTCAGTGATAACGCCGGTGCCGTAGGATTCCGTAATTTCTTGAGGCAAATTACTGGAATTGTCGCGTTTTTGTATTGCTTTTTTAGATGTTTTTTTTGGCAGTGCCATGATACTTACTCCTGAGTTTTTTTAACTCAATTTAATTAAATACTTCCGAATTTTGCTATTGGCTTTAGCTGAATTGTGGTTATCGATCAATACAGTTCAATTAACACCGTTAATTCCCCGGAGATCCCCCTAAATCCCCCTTAAGAAGGGGGACTTTGAGCAACTTCTTGTCCCCCCCTTTGTAGGGGCGGTGCCCCCGTGCCCGCCCTCTTAGCTAGGGGGGATCTGTCTTATCTAAATTGTATTGGGTTGTCGATCGCCAATGGCTGTAATTAAAGTGAATGATAACCGTTATTTAAGTTTTGAGCTTCTATCCTAAGAAATATATTGATTTTGCTCGGCTCTTTCATGAGGAATACAAAAAACATCGCCTTTTTGACCGGGCGATGTTTTTTCCATGAAGAAGTTAATTCTATTCGGGAAAATCAGGGATTACCCATTTGGGCGGTTCCCTCCGTTTCTTTCTCACCGCTTCCTCTGCTATTTCTAGCATTTTGTCGAGAGAAGTATTTTCAATAAAATCTGAGGTTGCCGCTGCGTATTCCCGTTTGGGACACTTGTCGCCCAAAACGCAGCCGTTGACGCAAGCTACAGCACAATCGACAGTGTTCTCCACCATAACTCTTTTCCTTTGACGGTTCCAACAAGTAGCAGGCAGATGCTCTGGGTTAATTTGTCAAGAGACTGCCCTCTCTGTTCATTTTACTTTATTTAAAGACCAGGAAGATGTCGATCGCCTCCGCAAAACTGTTATAAAATCAAAGCAACCTATCTAATTTGCCGATCGTGAGTAACTTTCTGCGCCGCTTAAAACTTTTACCTTGGCGAGAAATGCTGCAAATTTCCGCCCTCGTCAACTCAATCGTGATTGGACTGGAGCTATTTTTAGGCTGGGGTTTCACGCAATCGCGAGGAATCCGCAACATCCTGACGCTTCTCTACGGTTCCCCCCTCGGGATATTGATACCTTTCGCTACAGCAGTGGGAATGGGAGCATTAGCAGTGTACTTGTTGGAGTATTGGCAGCAGAAATCTTTGCTCAACCGGAATAATTTGTGGGTGCTAGCTTTGTGCGTGCTCTTGGGTTTGGTGTTAAAGTCATTCCTGCCCGTACTTCCTTTTTTAGCAAGTTTATCGGAAGCTGCGCTAATCGGAGTTACGGTAGGAGTTTTTTGGAAGGGCCGGCCTTATTGGCGGCGATAGTCATATCAAATTGGGTTGTATCGGAATTAATATTACCCAAAATCAGGACACGGCAGTGCCGTTTCCCTACAATTAATCGGGCGGTAGGGAAACGGTATTACCGTGTCCTCCATTTCTCGTGCAACCGGAATTGATATGCCCAATGACCAAACATTATGGCAGCCAAAAATCGGGAATAAAAGCTTTAGTCAAGCTGCGAGCAACCTGATTAATCTGTCTCCCGATTTGAATGTGCGGTTCATCGGCCTCTACGGGAATAATTGCTGCTTTGTTACCGATTCCGAAACGTGAAATTACCAAATTTGCTGCTTCTAAACCAGTAACATAAGCCTTTTCTTGCGACCAAGAACCGTGACGGGTAACAACCCAATCGCCACTCATCAATACATTATCATAACTTGTGACCGCAGGTAACAAATACTGATAGCTACCCGGTGCAAAATGCGTCACCGCCCGCGACAGTCGAATCGCACTGCTGTCAATCACCTTGGCATCCCGAAAAGCGGGAATGCAAGTTGCTAAATCGCGCTGAACAAGAGCAACAATTTCCTCATTTTTCAGAGAGATTAATTGATTGGCGTGATAAAAATCAGCTTCGACAACTGTTCCCGGTTCGTCGCGGAATTCGTCATGCAAAGCATTCAAATCAAAAAACGTCCAGCCCGTAGTCGAGCTAAATCCAAAACAGGCATTAGAAGGCAGTGGAATGTCAATCTTTTTGTCAAACCACAGGCGAACAGCCAACACGTCAACTGCACCCAAATTCATCACATCCCGAAACTCTTGGCGGCTTTGCAAAGCTGGGCTGCTGCTGATAATTTTTTGCATTCCGGTGACACCAACTGCAAAAATAACTGCATCTGCATCGAAGGTTTCTTCGCCGCAGACAACACCCGTCGCTTGGTTGTTGCTGTCAACTATTACATCAGTAACTCGCCGCTTTGTCAATACTTTAGCACCAATTTTTTCTAGGATATCTACCCACGGACGAAAGATTTTTTCTCCGACAGTGCCGCGACACCAAACTACATCAAAATCTGCTTGGTGTGCTAGAATGAAATAATAAAGCATTCCCAAAGCGGCGGCGGCAGAACATTGTTCTCCTGGTGCAAATAAACCTACTAATAACATTGGCTCAAAAGCATCGCGGTACAGCCTTGCAGAAACGCCAAACTGTTTGAATAATTCGCGGGCTGTGACGCGATCGTACCTGCGCCAAGCTTCGTCAGAATTGTCGAAATCTAGGACGGCGTAGAGTAAGGGTAGGGCTGAAAGCCGATCGACTAACGGTAGCCTTTTAAATTTAGTGTAAACAAAGGTTCCTAACGGTGTGGGTAGTCGCGGCTCGTTTTGAAATATCGGTGATTCGACTTCCAATCCGGCGGGTGAATACTGACAAGAACGAGTCCAAGGCGTGAACGGATCTAGTCCTAATTGTTTGACTAATGAAAAGATGTTTTTGTAGGGATACCAGAAGCCGTGAATGCCTGCTTCTACGGAACGCCCGCCGCTGGTTTTCCACCCCGCGACTAAGCCGCCCGGCTGAGGGCCTGCTTCTAACAAAGTTACGTCATAGCCTTGCTGGGCTAGGTGATAGCTAGCGCCTAAACCGGCCCATCCTGCACCGACGACGACTATTTTTGGGGTTGGCGATTTTGGTGACATTGCGTACCTCTTGATTCTTTATTAATCATGACATAATTCATAAAATGCGGATTTGATATAAAATGTGTTGCATTATGTGCTAAATTTCCTTTGAGCGAATAATGAGTGTCAAAAAACGCCAGCAAACTAACCTGTTGCTGCTATTATTTCCCGCCACCGCATGGCTGATAATTTTCTTCATTTTTCCCGTGCTAATTGTACTTTTGTACAGTTTCTTAGAACGCGGTACTTACGGCGGCGTTACTTGGATATTCACTCTCAGCAACTACCAGCGTTTGTTCAGCGGACTTTTCTTGGGGGTAATTGGTCGATCGCTCTTTTTGGCTTTTCTGACAACGGCGGCTTGCTTGTTAGTCGGCTATCCCCTAGCTTTTTTCATCGCCACCCGTTCTCCCCGCTGGCGAAATGCCTTACTATTGCTGGTAATTATTCCATTTTGGACTAACTTTTTAGTCAGAACATACGCCTGGATCATTCTCCTACGCAGCGAAGGTGTAGTTAACACAGCGCTGCAAAGCTTGCAAATTATTACTGAACCGTTAAACTTGCTGTTTACGCCTTTCGCTGTGGCGATCGGTCTGATTTACGGCTATTTACCTTTCATGGTTCTGCCTTTATATTCTAGCATAGAACGCTTCAATTTTTCATTAGTAGAAGCTGCTCAAGATTTAGGAGCAAACGATATTCGCACTTTTTGGCGCGTGTTTTTACCGCTGACAACTCGCGGCATTGTTGCAGGTTCTATCCTGGTTTTTGTTCCCGCAGTCGGCGCTTTTATTACACCGGATATATTGGGCGGTTCTAAAACAGTTATGGTGGGAAATTTGATTCAAAATCAGTTTATGAAAGCCCGGGATTGGCCTTTTGGTTCGGCGCTTTCTATGCTGTTGACGGTAATTATCTTGATTCCGGTTTTAATCTACTTCCGCGTGTCTGATGAAACTTAATAGGGTTAGGTTCTTTTCGGTGCACCCTACATTTAGGTTAAGATGCACTAATGACTAATGACTAATGATATCAATTCCGGCTGCGCCGGAATGACAAGAGAGGAGACGGCACTGCCGTGTCCCTACAATTGATCCCGTTAGGGACACGGCACTGCCGTCTCCTCCGTTTGTTTATATCATTCCGATGCAAACGAATTTGATATGCTAATGACTAATGACTAATGACTAAAACAAAAGTAGATTTGCTCGTGCGGGCGATCGGCAAAAAGTGGCTTTGGGTACAAGCTGCACTAGCATTTGCCTTTCTTTACTTGCCAATTCTGATCTTAATTATTTACTCCTTCAATGCTTCCAGATTTAACGCAGTTTGGCGCGGTTTTACCCTCGATTGGTATCGCAGCTTGTTTAGCAGTGCAGGCGAGACGATTGCTACGAGTAGCAGCGCCGGAATTTTGCCAGCACTCAACAACAGTTTGCTAATTGCAGCTATTTCAACCCTGTTAGCGACAATTTTTGGTACAATGCTGGCGCTAGCACTGGAACGCTTTCATTTTCCGGGGCGCAAAGCAGTAGAAGCTTTACTGTTTTTGCCGATGATAGTGCCCGAAATTACGATCGGCATTTCGCTGCTAGTTTTCTTTACCCTAGTATTTCGGATCGTCGAAAATCTCACGGGAATTCGCCTCAATCTCGGCTTACCAACCGTAATAATCGGTCACGTTGCCTTTAATATTTCCTTTGTGACTATTACTGTCAGGGCGCGTTTGGCGGAACTCGATCCGATATTGGAACAAGCAGCTTTTGACTTGGGTGCTAACGAATGGCGGACTTTTTGGCGCATCACTTTTCCTCTGATTTGGCCCGGTATTTTTAGCGCCGTATTGCTAGCTTTTACCTTGTCTCTTGATGATTTTGTGGTGACATTCTTTACCACTGGTGTCGGTTCGATGACGCTGCCGCTATTGGTTTACGGCATGATAAAATTTGCAGTAACCCCAGCGATTAATGCTATTTCAACTTTGATGCTGTTGGCTTCCTTGCTGCTAGTTGTATCATCGCTAACAGTTCAGAAAAAAAGTTAATAAAATAGCTTTTTGTGTCATAATTATTATTTTATACAACTAACAAAACCTATGAAACGCCTGCTGACTTTCCTACTTTTGTTTGCGGTGAGCGCAACGGTGGCTTTCGGCTGTAGCCCCACAGGTGGCAACCAGCAGCAAGTCCTCAGCATTTACAATTATGCAAGTTATATCGCCCCAGAGGCGATTGCCCAATTCGAGAAAGAGAACAATGTTGAAATTCAATACGACACTTTCGAGAACAGCGACGCGCTTTACGCCAAACTAAAACAGGGAAACCCCGGTTATGACTTAATATTTCCCGCCGATTACATAGTTAAAATCATGGCTCAAGAAAACATGATTGAGCCACTAAATATTCAAAATATTCCCAACCAGAAAAATCTCGATCCTAAATTCATAAATCAATCTTTTGACCCTGAAAATAAATATTCTCTGCCTTACCAGTGGGGAACAATGGGAATTGGCTACAGCTTGAAAGCAACCAAGGGTGATATCAATAGTTGGGCGGCAATGTTCGACCCTAAATATACCGGAAAAACCACGTGGCAAGACGATGCTAGATACACCTTAGCCGGCGTTTTGATGTATTTAGGACTCGACCCAAATACAACTAATCCCGAAGAGATTAACAAAGCCCGGGATTTGCTGATTAAGAATAAAAATATGATTGCAGCTTTTGTGCCAGATACGGGTCAAGCTTTGCTCGATCAAGGAGAAGTAAGTCTGACAATGGAATGGAGTGGCGATATTTTTCAGGTGATGAAAGAGAATCCTAATCTCCGCTACGCTATTCCGAAAGAAGGCACAATCATCTTTTCTGACAACATGGCAATTCCCAAAGGTTCGCGCCATAAAGAGTTAGCCGAGAAATTTATTAACTTCGCTTTACGGCCAGAAGTAGGCGCTAAAATTTCCAATTTTACGCGCTTCGGATCGCCAAATAAAGCCGCTATAGACAAAGGTTTAATCGATCCGAAAGATTTGAAAAATCCTCAAATTTATCCGCCGGCTGAGGTGCTGGCTAAAATGAAATTCTTGGAGGATGTTGGGAAAGCAACTGCATTGTACGATCGCGCTTGGACGGAAGTTAAAGCCGGGGCTGGAAAGTAGAGAGAAAACAGTTGATTAACCATCCCGGTCGCGGCCGGGGCGGGTTTACTTTAATTTTTAGCTTGTATTATAGATTTTGATGAACCCGCCCCTACATAATTTATGTTTATTTAAACCAGGCTCGATATCAGATTTTCCTTACTCATAACTCATACATACTAACAAAATGCACGCCGTAGAAGTCCGAGAAGTTTCCAAAATATTTAAAAGTGCCCGCAGTCAAGATTTCTTAGCTGTAGACAACATCAATTTACAAATTTACGATCGCGAATTCTTTTCTTTACTCGGCCCTTCTGGCTGCGGCAAAACTACAACTTTGCGCACGATCGCCGGTTTTGAAATTCCCACAGCGGGCGAAATTTACATTCACGGCCAACCGATGCAAAATCGCCCGCCATTTCACCGCCCAGTGAATACAGTATTTCAAAATTATGCTTTATTTCCGCACATGACTGTAGCACAAAATGTGGCTTTTGGGTTGGAAATGGAGAATTTGCCTCAGCAAACAATTCGCGATCGCGTGGCGGAAACTTTAGCATTAGTACAGTTAACGGATGTAGAAAAACGCTATCCCCGCCAACTGTCAGGGGGACAGCAGCAGCGAGTAGCGCTAGCAAGAGCATTGGTCAAACAGCCGTCTGTTTTGCTGTTGGATGAACCTTTAGGGGCGCTAGATTTAAAGTTGCGAAAAGAGATGCAATTAGAGTTAAAAAAAATGCAGCGAAGATTGGGAATTACGTTTATTTATGTAACTCACGACCAAGAAGAAGCGCTAACTATGTCGGACAGAATTGCAGTGATGGAGGGAGGAAAACTGCAACAAGTCGGGACGCCTGTTGATATTTATGAATATCCTAAAACGCGGTTTGTGGCTAATTTTATTGGCGATAGCAATTTTTTGACCGGGCGAGTAGTAGAAAAGCAACACGGTCAAATAATCGTGTTGGTTGACCAGCAGTTGCCGGTGTTAGTTACCACAACAGAAGATTTGCCGGCTGGGAAAGTTGTGACTCTGGTGTTGCGGCCAGAAAAAGCTACTATTTATCGGGCTGATTGTGATGTTGAAAATAGCTGGCCGGGAACGGTAGAAGAGGCTATTTATATTGGCACTGATACGCGCTATACGGTGCGTTTGACTGCTAAAAGCTCGATCGGCCTTCGCCGCCAAAACTTGCACAGAGATGACTTGCAGCGACACAAAGTCGGCGATAACGTTCGAGTCACTGTGCCGCCGGAAAGTATCTGCATTTTTTGAAACTCATATCTTGCACCATTGTCAACAACAGGCAAGATGCCTGTTCCACAAGAGATGAATTTTATTGTGGAACAGGCATCTTGCCTGTTTCTAAACAAGAATGGTGCAACATCTCAATTGAAACTGAAACGTTCTGCTTAATTCATCGTGCTTTACTGTGGCGATGGCGAGGGACTCTCGACACGGGGCGAGGGAATTTCCGCAGGAGTTGATTCTGGCGACGGCGAGGGAATCTCCGCAGGAGTTGATTCTGGCGACGGCGAGGGACTCTCCGCACCGGGCGACGGAATGTCCGCAGGAGTCGGGGCGATAGTTTCTGGCGGTGGGGGAAGTTGTTCGGGTTCTGGTTGAGGGCTTTGGAGGCCGCGCACCCACAAACCTAAAGCGCCACCGCCTAACATCAGCGCTAACAGTCCCAGCAGAGGCAACAAAACCTTGGGCTTAGATTTTTGAACTGGTTCCGGGGCTGGGGAAGTTTCGGGGTACAGCAACTGTTTGGACGATTCTGACAACTGAGATTCTGGAATCCTCCCGGACTTTTGGAGGGACGCTGGGAGGGACATCGGCAGCGACACCGACGCGGATGACACCGGCGCTGACATCGACGCTGACGCAGCCGCGGGATCGAATAGTACCAATCTCTCCGGCGACATCCGACAGTGAGTCGCCACCACGGAGGTGTTGTCGTAACCGTTTTTGTCATTGGCGAGGCGAATCCAAGACTGAACCGCGGCTTCCAAAGACATTTGGCCATCGAGCACCGGAGGGCCGTACTTTTCCCAAGACTGTTCTACCCAGTCGTTGTCCGTCAAACCGTCGGAACATAGCAACAGCAAGCCTTCCTCTTCGACAATAAATCGCTGAATCGTCGGGCGCAGAAAATCTCCATCCCGCGTACCCAAAGCTTGAGTCAGGGCTCCTGCATCCGATCGCAATTGAGTCTCCCAGTATAAACTGTGTCCTAACTGCACTTCCCTGGACGCTACATCGTCATCCACAGTCAGCCGCTGACAGTAATCTTTGCCAATCCAATAAGCGCGGCTGTCTCCAACATTGACTAAATAAAGTTCGTGGCTGTTATTCGACGGCACATCCTCGGAAACTTTGATTTTTTGAGGCAACTGGAGGGCCATCACCAAAGTCGTCCCCATCCGTTCCCGCAACTCTTTTCCCTGCTCGTTATTTTGAGCAGAAATCACATTATTCACAACTCTGACTATTTCTTCGAGTTGCTTGATTACCATTGCTGGCGTCATCAATTCTTGTTGTTCGGCTATTTCTGCCAGCAAGTTTTGAATTAAAGATTTCAGAGACTGTACTGCTAATTGACTAGCAACTTCTCCTCCTTCGTGCCCTCCAACCCCGTCGCAAACCATTGTCAAGTAAGGAATTAGTTTGTCGCCCCCTGAAGTTTTGCTCAACTGTAAATCAGCAGCAATCGGATAGCAACTGTCTTCATTTTGGGAGCGCTGCGGCCCGGTATCAGTGATGCCGACTACTTCTAAATGCAGAGGCAATTTAGCAGCTTCTTCTAACAGTAAATCGTTGACTTCTAGGACGAGGGCATCTAAATTCATGCTGCTGCGACGCATAAACTGACAAATCTCTCCAAGTTTCGACTGCACTTGAGGTTGCGCCGATTCCACCAAACCTGACCACACATCTCCCAAATCCCGCAGTGTGGGTACAAAATTGCCCTTGTGCAGTTCCAGCAGGCGTACCCGCCAACCTTCCACCCGCAAATTTTCTGGTACCAGCAAACTCGAAGCCACTCCTTGTTCCGACAGTGGCGTCCACATTTGGAGCATTTGCCACAGCCAGTAAACTTGGCGCACGGCGGTTGTCCCAGACCAAGCTTGTAAAATAGAAGGATACAGGCTACCGAAATTATTGATCGGCACATTTTCCAACAACAGCACTTCTGTCGTTTCCGCTGCTTCCGGCAGGGAACAAAAACCGTATACTTCGGGCGTATGCAGCCGTTGGGGATACAAATGCAGGTAAGGCATAATCGTATCCGGCAGTTGTTCGGGGACGGTTGGAGGCAGAGATGGACGGCTCTCCAGCCAGATTTGGTGGGCAATGACAAAGTATCGATCGGCGATTACCTGACCTGCGGACACTGCCTCGGCTGCTGGGCCCACGGCCCACAAATATCGATAAGTTAAATCGGTTTCGCAAGCTGCACACTGCTGACGCCCAAAAGTGTTGCGGGGTTCGGGACAGCTAAGATTCGGGCAATAAATGGGTTCGGAGAAACTGCTGATCATATCGAAATAGTTTGTGTAAAAACACTTTGAAGATATTTGATTCGCAAGCTCAAATTCACGAGCTTAAGAATAAACTGATTTTAGCTGCTATCACTTTCTTAACTGCCTTTTGGCCCCTAGAAATTTTAGTTTATGTCGGTCTGCACCGGCGATAATTGTAATTTTAGTTACTAAAGCTCTGACTTTGAGTAAGATCGAAGTGTCAATCTGGTACTGCTGCGCGAAAAATCGCTCTGAGAACCGGGAAGTCGGAAGCCCTTACAGAGTAAGTTGTTGGCTATTCTTAAATCTCAAAGTTCAAATCAACGATCTAAATAGTATCACTAATCGTTTTTCCGATCGGGATTCCGGTGCTTTTTTGGCTGGTAGCTGGGGCTTTGCTCTATTTTGCAGAGCTATTTCTGGCGACTGCTCGTTTCCGCTTGCATCGGAATAATGGTTTTGTGAGTGCAGCGCAGGGAGTGTAAGCTCGATCGAGCGGGATGCTGGCGCTCAGATATCATTGGGATTTATTAAGATTATTGAGCGAGAGTACATCGATCGCACAGTCCGAAAAATTCCAAAGTATGATAGTAAATCTTGAAAGAGTGCGATTGTTGTAGTTGGCTTTCTAAATGGTGTACGGGACATTCATTAATAGTAATAGACGTGCCACATTCCAGACAAGTTAAGTGATGTTGGTCTTGGTGGGCGGCACCGTAGAGAGATTCGCCGCTAGCAAGGGTTCTGACGTGAACTAAGCCTTCTCGCTTTAAACCGTCGAGGGAGCGATAAACGGTTGCTAAGCCCATGCTTAGGTCGCTGTTACGCAGTTCTAAGTAGATATCTTGCGCTGAGAGCGATCGATTCAATGTCTTGAGGAAGTCTAAAATACGCTCCTGACTGCGGGTGCGGTTAGTTCTCATAATTTTTATCTGTAATCTGCTCGAATCAAATTTGTCCCTGTTTCTAGGCTAGCTCACTTGGGGCAAGGAAAGGGCGATCGGGTTGTAGGATAAAATAGCTTTAACTTTCGCATCACCTACGCATTGCTGTGACTCAAAAATATTTTGCCCAAATCTATGTTACCCTCCGCCCTTCGGTTTTAGACCCGGCGGGCACGGCTGTTCAATCTGGTTTGCAACACATGGGATACGACAATGTTGAGCGCGTACGCATCGGAAAGTACGTTGAAGTGACGCTGACTGCTGCTGGGGAGTCGGAGGCGCGCGAACAACTCGATCGCATTTGCGACCAACTTTTGGCCAATCCAGTGATTGAAAACTATCGGGTTGAGTTGACTGAAGTTCCTGTTGCTGTGGAGACTGTGGCTTAAGTGCGATCGACTTTTAGGGTATTTTTTTTAAACCCGGAGATCCCCCCTAGCTCCCCTTAAGAAGGGGGGGACAAGAGCATTCAAAGTCTCTGTTAAAAACACAAGAACTAGAACGACTCAAAGTCCCCCTTCTTAAGGGGGATTTAGGGGGATCTAGACTTCGATACCAACCAAGGTACTATCGGTTTTCTATTTTCCCTCTTCCTTCTTCCCTCTTCCTTCTTCCTTCTTCCTTCATTATTATGAAATTTGGAGTTATTGTTTTTCCGGGTTCAAATTGCGATCGCGATGTGGTGTGGGTAACTCAAGGGTTGCTGCACCAACCGACGCGGATGATTTGGCACGAAGATACCGATATTTCGGATATCGATATCATTGTAGTTCCCGGTGGTTTCAGTTACGGAGATTATTTGCGGTGCGGCGCGATCGCCCGTTTTTCTCCAGCGATGCAAGCGACTGCGGAACACGCGAACAAAGGCAAACTTGTACTCGGCATCTGCAACGGTTTCCAGGTGCTGACTGAAGCTGGTTTGCTCCCGGGTGCTCTGGTGCGGAATGCGGGATTGCATTTTATTTGCGATCGCACTTCCTTAAAAGTCGAACGCGGTAATACTCCTTGGACTTCCGCTTACACATCTGGTGAAATCATCGATTTGCCGATCGCCCACGGGGAAGGCAACTATTACGCCGACGCCGACACTTTAGCCGAACTAGAAGAACACGATCAAGTATTATTTCGGTACTGCACAGAAGCGGGCGAAATTAACGCTGCTGGGAATCCCAACGGTTCGTTAAATAACATTGCCGGCATTTGCAATCGAGCTGGCAATGTGTTAGGAATGATGCCACATCCTGAGAGGGCATCAGATCCGATGTTGGGCGAAACTGATGGGATGAAATTGTTTCAAGGGTTACTGATGGCAACTGTTGCTGCAATTTTGTAGTTAATCTTTACTGGTTCGTAGTGAGGACTTTAGTCCTTCTTAACTGGGTGCATCTCTATTTAACTGGTTCCCAGGCTCCAGCCTGGGAGCCCATATCCAGAGGCTCTGCCTCGCTTTATATCAATTCCGGCTGCACCGGAATAATATAGAGGAGACGGCAGTGCCGTGTCCCTACAATTGATCGTAGTAGGGACACGGCACTGCCGTCTCCTCCTTTTGTATCATTCCGATGAAGAGCGGAATTGATATTAAAGAGACGCACCCACAAAATTAAAAATGCTAAAATGATTTGAAAGTCAATACATCGGAAAAAAGTCCTATGCCTTCACCCTTTCCTGGAATGGACCCCTACTTAGAACACCCCGATTTCTGGCAGGAAACTCACAATCGATTGATTATCGCGATCGCGGATACCATCATGCCTCAAATTCGGCCTAAATATGAGGTGGCAATTGACAAACGCATCTATGAAATTACCGATCCCAATGACAGTAACGGTGACTCCCTTTTAGTCGGTATCCCCGATGTCGCGATTAAACGTCAATCTAATAGCCTCAATATTTCTACCAGTTCAGTTGCCACTTTAACGATCACACTTCCGACTACCGTCAAAGTGCCGGCTCCTGCAAAAATTACACAGACTTATCTAGAAGTGCGAGAAATGACAACGAAACAAGTTGTCACCGCAATTGAAATTCTTTCTCCCGTGAACAAACGTAGTGGAGAAGGCAGAATTACTTATCTCAAAAAACGCCAGAGTATTTTAGGTAGTTTAACTAATTTAGTGGAAATAGACTTGCTACGAAAATGGGAATCTATGCCCATCCTTAATAATTCCATTCAAAGCGATTATCGGATTTTAGTCAGTCCCAGAAATAGTCGCCCGTTTGCCGATCTTTATGCTTTTAATCTCCGCGATTCTTTTCCTATATTTCCACTTCCCTTGCGCGAGGAAGATATAGAACCTATTGTTAATTTACCAGAAATATTTGCAGGTATTTACGATCGCGCCGGTTATGATTATCGCATCGACTACGATCGAGAGCCCGTACCGTCTCTATTGGAAGAAGACCAGGTTTGGGCTACCCAACTTTTGCAAGAACGAGAAGTTCGAGATAATTAATTACACTTTATATCAATTCAGGTTGCAGATAATTTGTGGGAGGATTTATACAGCGATGAGTGAGTTTAAAGAATGGTTAGGGAAAATGTCACGACAAGAGCAGCTTTTGAATTTGGAAACTCTGCCGGGGCGTTTGGTCAAGAGTAAACAAGGGGAAAAGCTTTATCAGTTGTTAACGGATTTCGATTTCATTAAGGCGAATTTGGAATTGTGGGGTGTGCAGCCGCTGATTGAGGATTACGATTTAGCGATCTCCTCTAAGTTGTTGCTGTGGCCGGAGCAAACTGAAATACTTAAATTAATTCAAGGGGCAATTCGCAAGTCAGCCAGCGTTTTGGACAAGGATAAAACGCAACTGGTTGGGCAATTATTGGGGAGATTGTTGGACTTTGAAGAGCCTGATATTCAGGGGTTGCTCGAACAAGGAAGGCAATCGAAAGATAGTGTTTGGTTGAGACCTTTGAGGGGGAATTTAGAGCGGCCGGGGGAAGGATGTTTGCAAACCCTCACCGGTCATACTAGCGCGGTAAATGCAGTGGCGATCGCACCAGATGGTAAAACCGCGATTTCCGCATCTGGAGATAAAACCCTGAAAATCTGGGACATCAAGACGGGCAAGGAACTTTTAACCCTCACTGGTCATACTGGCTCGGTA